>Ga0307516_10000024_pt1 | contig 181062 bp, 232 predicted proteins | sample 19_EM_MG_FD_203310 | JGI IMG/M metagenome (GOLD analysis project Ga0307516, IMG submission 203310) | Populus trichocarpa ectomycorrhiza microbial communities from riparian zone in the Pacific Northwest, United States - 19_EM | ecosystem: Host-associated > Plants > Roots > Unclassified... | reverse complement strand
CTCATCCCGTTTGAGACATCCATGCTTCTACATTGGTGGATGGCCTTCCGAGAAGTCGATGCTACACTTCTACACAGAATGTCACTCGCCTTGACAGCGTCACCCTGCCGATTGCAGCTGGCATAGATACAACGCTTTCCCCCCTAAACCCAGAAAAAAACCAAGTAACAGAATGAAAATAAGCATAAACAGTCTCCCTGTTGGCCTCGTTAAAACCCTTCACAATAAAACCCAGTGGGAAGGGAAAAAAAAAACTGCTAGGAAAGAGTACCAACTCGCTCGATATTGCAATAAAGAGCAGTCTGAATCACATGGTTGTGTGCAGTCCCGTACTCTCAACAAGGCGATGGTGACACTCCTGCCTTTGTTATACATAATACATATCCGCTAGTTGCTCGTCGGCAAGAGCGTAGGCGAATTTGATTACCCCGAGCATGGAGCTCTCGGTTATCGTGGAACCGAATATCGATGTGCTTGACAACACCGGGCCAGATATTCGTCAATGCACAGTGTCGCAATATATCGGTGGGTGCGACGAGATCGCCCGTAACATCCCCTATGCAGTTGTATGGGGCATCTGGTCTTTCGTGTTGCTTCGGAGACGGCTACGTAGTTATTCCGCTTGGTAGCCGATGTTGCAAAAGGAGTTGTTTCTTCGATTGCCAGTCTGTGGGCCCGCCGTGCGATGAAGCCGCCTTGCGATTCTCGTTCTTCTCTGTCGCCAGCGGGGTCCGAGTCGGCGCAACCATGTAAGACGCCCGTATGTACTCGGGATGCCCGCGCTTCCTGGGCTCGGTAGACGCATCCGTAGCAGATGTGGAGTGTTGATTCGGTTGTTGGTTAGTCTATCCAATACACAACAGTGACGCCGCTAACCTATACATCACGTACGCTGACCAAGCACGCAACTGACACGACAACGCTATAATCAGTAAGCTATTTACAATGAGTTTAAACAACTTGTAGCTACATCTTATTGCACCTTCTTTAAGAGCACGTGATTAGTGATCGAGCAAACAAACAAAAAAACCCCCCCTTCCACGGGGCTGTATTGATAGCCAATTACGATGCCTTGATATCAATTTTCCTATTTTTTTTTTTAAAAAAAAAAGCGTTAAGTTTTGGTCGCGGGTGATACCCTGTGACTATGTGATGGTATGCGACGATGACAAGCCCAGGCCGCGCGAGCTTGGGCGTGAGCAGCGCCGTCCAGCCGCCAGCCATGCCCAACGTGGGAAAAAGCAACCCCCCACCCATCATGCCCAGCGATGCCCAACGCCGAAGGTCCAGATCTGTCAGACGTCAAGGGTCTCGCCGAAAAAGATGGCAACAGCACACGCATTGGTACAGTGACTCCGACACCGAGTCGGCAGTACCGGTCGTTTCCAAAGGACGGCGAAAGAAAGGCGTGTTCTAGCCACTTCTGGGGTCCAGAAACTGCGTGGACCTCCTATGGCCCGCTAGAACCGCAAGAGACGTGCTTTGGACGGGAGAGAAGAAGCCCGTATTGACATGATGCAATTCTTTCGGCAGGAGGCTCCTCCCAGAGGTTGATCCGGCATACTGGGCGCCCAAGCGCGCAGACCCTCGCTGGAGGGATCTTGCACGGATGGCTTTGGAGCATTTCACTATTCCAGTTGTGAGTGCTAAGTCAGAGAATGCGTCATGGGATGGCGATGTCTTGATATGTTTTGGAGTAGTCTCAAGAGTTGGATGGTGGATCCGTGGTGGACTGGTGGGAGAGGAGAGGGAAGACATCAAGCAACTGGAGGACATGTTAGCTCGCACCCTATGAGGCAGATCTCAAGAGGTAACTACATAGTTACTAGGTAGTCCGTACTATAGAGAGAATACAAGTGGTTGACATATTTGTGAGAGCGCCACCGCCATCATCAGATGTGCATATTTGTACTTGCTAATGTTTACATGTAAAAGCCTGCCGTATTTACTATTGGCTTTGCAAAACATCTAGTCTACCGAGTCCACCTAGTCTGGGCGCGGCCAGTCTAGTCTAAGTCACCTTTCGGACCGACCAAGTCTACATCCTCCCTCCGGTGGACTGCGCAGATACGGGTCTAGTCCATTCCAAGGCCAACGGCAATGGCGACAAGGAGTAAGTAGCTCGCCGTTCGGCTCCTATCGTCGCGAACTCAGTGGCCGCCAGATCAAGAGCGCTGCCAGGGCTGCGAGCGCAAACGCGGCTCGTATGGGCCAGGTCCTTTCGGGGTGTTCGAAGCCATGGCCAAGTCAAGCAGGTCGAGTCCCCACTTGTGACGATGGCCTCCAGTCCGCGGCGCCTCTGTACTGCATCACTTGTGGGAGCCTCTGCATTGTATTGTCGCTGCGCCTTGGGAGAATGTCTCAAATTGCGTCGTCTTTGGAAATCTTTTTTCGAGATGTTAGTGAACTTGGAATCGCCCCTAAATCTCATTACGCCGGCGGGAGGTAGGCCACAATTTCTTCGGTCTGATCGCTCCCCCCCCCCGACTGTGTAGGAAATGAGGGTTCACCGCCGCTTGCCCGATGGTTTTTTTTTTCTCGTGTTGGTTGCGGGTGGTGCTTTGTGGTTCCGCCGCGTGGTGGTCTGTGACGGTGGATGTCTAGATGTGCCGTGTCTGCCTCCTCTCCTGCTCCCAATAGTTGATGATGGTGATGATGATTCATTAATCGTGTGCGACCCTATTGGATCATGACGATATTATGCTCCCAATAGTTCGACATCATTTCTAAGCATTTGGTTGCGTGGTTGCGAGTGATGGACTGTGATTGCGCTGTGGGGTAACTAACCCTTGTCTCGTCTCCACCACGTGCCGGGCTCTGGTAGATATGTAGTCCTTCCCCACCACGCAATGTCCACCAGCATCCCGCCCGTCGTCACGATAATCGACGTTCCCACGTCCCACAGCTCTCCCCTCGGGCGCATCCTCCGCTCCTCGTCGCCACCGCTGCAGCCCTTCCCGCAGCCCGTCTCGAAACGCGCACAGGAACCGGACGAGACGCACCTCCGCCTGCTGCCACGGCTCCGCGCCGCCCTCGCCTCGCTCCCGCCCTCGAGCACCTTCCACGCGCCGCGCCGCGTCTCGACGCCGCCTCCGCACGAACTAGACTTCCACACGAACCTGTCCTTCCTCAGCCCTCCGCTGTCCACGTCCGCCTGCGCTATCCACCTCGACAGCGTCGCGACGGTGCTGGACGATGTGTCGGACATCTATCTGGTCCCGGTCGTCAACCCGCACGGCGTCTGGACGACGCTGACGCTGCGCCACCCGGCGCCAGCGAAGACGTTCCACGTCCCGCCGCGGAGCTCGTTCTACGTCGGCCCGGTGGAGCGCAGCTCGCTGCCGTCGCTCCTGGGGCCGCGCGAGCTGGTGGTTCTCGACCCGCCGTGGCCGAACCGGTCCGCGCGGCGCGCGAAGCGCTACCGCACCGCCGACCGCTTCGACATCGTCGAGCTCCTGCTCGGCCTGCAGCTGCAGCACGTGCTGGTCGACGGCGGCCTGGCGGCCGTGTGGATCACGAACAAGCCCGCCGTGCGCCGCTGGCTGCGGCGCGTCCTCGACGCCTGGGGCTGCCGCGAAGTCGCCGAGTGGGTGTGGATCAAGGTCACCGCGTCCGGGGAGCCGGTCGTCGCCCTCGACGGGGAGACGGCCGGCGCGAGGAGGCCGTACGAGGTCCTCGTCGTCGCGCGGAAGGGCGGAGCAACAGGCGGGACGACGATCCCCGACAGAGTCCTCGTGGGAGTGCCCGACCTGCACAGCCGGAAGCCCTGCGTCAAGGCGCTCCTCGAAGAGGCGCTCCCCCCGCGCTACAGAGCCGCCGAGGTCTTTGGCCGCGCGCTGACGGAGGGGTGGTACACGGTCGGCGACGAGGCTATCAGGTGGAACTGGGCGGGCCATTGGGACGAGCGCGGGGAGTCGGGAGGCGTAGCGGCCCCGGGATAGCGGGCGAGCAAGCAAGCAAGCAAGCACGAGGTTGCGCTCACGCATCGCTCGCAGATTGTCCCTCTGTGACCCGTCCCAGACCCCGTGTCTCGTCCTTCTCTACAATCCATACATCCCGAACTGTGCGCGTACTAGAAACCTATATCTCCCCTTACGTATACCTATCCTGCTCGGAAGATGGTGGACGGGGGCCGGGTTGGACGTGGCGAATGGCTCTTTCCGGCCGACCGGGCTTTTTTTTTTCGGGGGGGGGGGGGGGGGTTTGCAATATTTTTTTTTTCATTTTTTCTTTCTTTCGATTCGAGACTACCGGGGCAGTGGTGATAGTGGCCAGGTAGTGGACAGGAGTGATAGGAAGAGAGGAGGAGAGGTGGAGAGGAGGAGAGGTGGAGAGGAGGAGAGGAGGAGGGCTGTCTCCAGCAGGTTGACGCTCTCCGCCCAGACGTCCCAGACGCGCCTCTCTCCTCCTGTCTGCACCTCACCCACCCACTCTCTCCAGCTACTCTACGTACATATTGCACATACAAACGGAGCATTAAAAGCAAAGAAGAAGAAGAAGAAGAAGAAGAAGAAGAAAAGAAAAACCAAAAAAACAAATCGACCCAACCGTATCCCGTCATCGCGCATGTCTCCCACCAAAACTTGCCGGCAACAACGCATCCGTCCACATCCATCCATCCATCCATCCGTCCGTCCGTCCCCGCCCCCTAGAAGCCCAGAAGTCCGGAAGTCCAGAAGCCCAGTTCCCAATCCGCGTCAACACCCCAGCGAAGCCGTGGAGGCGGGGACAGCTAGATAGCTGTCTAGACCATCTAGCTATCTATGTACATAGCTCGGGAGCTCCTGGCGGGTGAGTGCGGGGGTGGGTGCGGAGTGCATACATGCATGCACGTATGCAGGGCTTGGCTGGGGAGATAGCTAGATATCTAGATACGATACGGGTATGTAGCAGATAAGGGATAGCTGGCCGGTTAGGCGGGGGTACGTAAGGATGAACAGACCGGACTGCTCGGGGAGGTCGTCAGTGACGCTGCAACTATTTGCGGCGGTTGCTGCGTGCTGCGGATACGGATTTGGTCGTGTTGGGGGGCCGCTGCAGAGTGGAGCCTTTCGTCGAGTATAGATAGATAGATAATAGCAAGAGAGAAGAAGAAGGCCCCCGCTGCATGCTCCGCGTAGAGTGCGTGGAGCGGCGTACTCTACGGCAGAGTAGAGCGCATAGACGCAGTGTGGATATCTATCTGTCTTTCCGGACGAGGAAGCTGCGTCGAGGGCAGGGGGATGGGATGGATGTCGACGGACGGCTGCGGCGCTGCCGTCGGGCGCAGTCGTGCGGGTGGTGGTCAGACATCACGCACGTCCGCAGAGGGGGCTGGATGTCTGCAGATCTCGATACTCTTTTGATTGGACAATCTCATGGCGAAAGGTAGAAGTACACTTACTTACATACATACATACAATACATACATACATGCATACAGATCATCGTGAAGAACATGTGCAAGAGGAGAAAAAGAAAGAGCAACGGAGAGAAAGGGGGAAAGAAAGAAAGAAAGAAAAAAGGAACGCAAAAAATTAACTTGACAACTCCATCTAAGTATCGCCCCCCGCCGGCCAAACCAAGATAACGCCGCAAAGATCCATAGTCAAGTGAAGAAAAGGACGGGAGTACCAAACTCCCAAGTAAACTGGGATTACACGCAAAAAAAAAAAAAATAGAAAAAAAAATCTAATCGTCCCTCCTCCCAGCCTTCCTCGCCTTCCTTCCCTCCTTCACCAGATCCTTCATCGTCTCCTCAAGCGCGGCCATCTTCGCCAAGACGAGTTTGCTCAGCATCACGTCTGCGCCGGTTGCCATCGCCATCTGCGTCGCAAAGCTGGACGGCACCATCCGCAGCGTCTCTTCGGCGTCTATGTTCGTGAGCGTAGGCGTGGAGTGGATATCGCGTCTGGAAGAGCCAACGATCGGGCGCGGGCGCGGTATCGCAATCTTGGGAGGTGATTTTCGGCCGGGTGAGCTGGTCTTCCGTTTTGCCGCTGCCGAGGACTCCGTGCTCGAGGGGGACGAGGACGAAGCACTGTCGTGGCGTCGGAGGGGAGGAATGGAAAGGATCGTATTGCTAGATCCGGTGCGCTCGTGGTGGCGGTTCGGGCGGCGTGGGAACGGGAGAAAAGTGATGTGTTCTTCCCCTGGCTCCGGCGACAAAGCCCGCGGTCCCGAGGGCGTATCGATGCCGGAAAGCTCAGGCGAGTAGAGGTCGAACTTCTCGTTGCGATCGTGGCCGTGGTCGTGCGTGGACTCCTCGTTTGTTTCGTCGCCGTCCACAGAGTTGGCTTCGTTGTCGGCATCGTCATCGGTGCGGACTTCAAGCGTCTCCTTGTATGTTCCCTTGGGTACATCGGGATCCGAACGGGGCCGGCGCAGGGAGAAGTCGCGAGGTGCGAGACTGCCCTGGTCCATGGCGCCGTAGTCGCGGATGCTGTTGAACCGTTGATGCCCTCCCCTTCCCCGTCGGAGTCCCCTTCTCAACATGCTCGCTCGGCCGAATCCTTCGGCTTCTGTTGGCGGGGAGGCTGCGAGAACCGTGTTCATCCAGGAATCCACATTGTCGCCCTGTCCGTCGACGTCGCTTTGCTCGCCGCCATGTAGTGTAGCTCCGCGATATGGTCGCGCAAACACCTGCTCGAGGACACGCTCCTGCTGGGTGCTTGAGACCACCGAGCGCTTATGGCGCAATCGCTTCATCGCGGGATTTAGAAGGCTGACACTTTCATCGCGCGGTTTGAAGGCGGCCATGGTTCTCTTGGAACCCGTGTTCATCCTTGAGATTGCGTCGCAGGGCACGAAGGTAGCATTGCGTAGCATCGTGCGCTCGTAAAGGTAGATGGCGGCCAGCAGTGGTAGGTGTGTTGCTTTGACTACGGTCCTGTTCATTCGAACGAAGCGGCGGAAGGGCATGACATAGCGAAGAGGGTGAAGGAGCCAGGCGATGATGTTTGTGGGTGCCAGGTAGGAGAACATGGCCTCGTTTTTGACCAGCGTGATAGTATTCACCGCTACGAGGAACTGGTGTTCTGATCCGATGTCAGCACCGCTCACTGTGGGGAGTCGGACTAGCTACCTTCGACGCTGTTGGCGGCCACTTGTGCAAAACTGTTGGTGAGAACAGTGATGAGAATGGTGACGATCAAAAAATGACAGATGATCAGAAAAGCCACCAAAAGGAATTTTCCCAGCGCCTGCGGTCCATGTCAGCGAGTTCCAAGGCGGTCTATTGGTAGGAATCTCACGTTGTAATTATCCCAAGTCTCCCACGCCTGGAAAAAAAATAACAGGTCAGCGATGGTCCAGGGGATATGCGGTGCTCTGAACGTACAGCAGGTGTGAATCCCATCACCATCTGGAACAGAGCGTAGGACACGTCCTGTGCCGACGAATATTCCCTGGCAAAGCTGAAAGTGAAGGCGACGAAGAAACCAGAGCAGCTGATTACGATCAACACCAATAAGGCAATCATGTCTGCCGCCATGATGCTAGAGAGTTGTTAGCTTCCATCCGTTCAGCCCGTCCACTCGGGAAGCACAAACCGGAATGCAATGATCAGTTGGCTGAAGTAGCGGTAATGGTCCAGGACAGAAAAGATCCGCGGAAACAAGAAGATCGAGCAAGATGCGAGGATATCAAAGCTCCAATCGGTGATATAGTTCCGTTCGCCAGGCGTGAAACGTCCGACGATCCTCAGCGCGTAGAAACTATCGTCATGTTAGCGCCAGCGACCGTGGTTTTTTTTTTTTTTTTTTTGGTTCGGTGGGCTCCCACGTCATGAAAAGCAAGAAAATGATAAAGTCGAAGGCGTTCCACATGGAGAGGAAGTATAGTGTGACTCCGGACTCGTTGAAGTCCGCAATTTCGTCCTGGAAGCAAGTAAGCACTCATTCACGACCGGGCTCCTGGGAACCATACGATCATGAACCCGAATGACCATAGCCAAAACAGAACTTCGAGCGGCGTGATCGTGTAAGACCGTTCAGCCAGGACCTTTAGATGGCTGCATACAGTCAGATACAAAGCCCGATAAATTCGAAGGGCCGCACTCACAGGATCAACAGGATGGCCAGAGAAAAAGTAGAGAAGATGTGTCGATATCGGGGGATCCTGAGCCTAGAAAGTTTGAACAGACTGGCGTGTTTGCCATCGTAGATCGTGGCAGTCCTGCGCTCCATCGGCCTTCCATCACGGTGCAGCTGGTCGTACGCCGAATGAAATACGATGTTCCCCGCCCAGATGGATTCGAGGTGTTGGATGACCACCGGATTGGCGATGAATTTCTTCGCCTAAGCCAGATGTCAGCAACATCTCTCTTGCGTCCGAGAGCGTGCCCAGAGCCTACCTGAGCCCGTATGGCGATCTCCAGGGCCGAGATACGACTAGCGGTCGCAGTTGGCGATCGCTTCGGTGCCGCCGGTCCGGATTTCTGGTCTGCGGACACAGTCTGCTCCATTCCCTGCAACGGATAGAAGTCGTAGCTCAGCGCATCGATCTGTCGGGGCATTAGCGAGATCCGCGGTACCTGGCGCGATGGGTGTCGTACCAATTCTCTCGCCGAGAACTCCTTCAGAAACTTGATGGCCAGCAGTTCGCACAGCAGGGCTCTAGTTTTCGACGTTGCGGCATTCCTCGGATTCTCTTCGGCCTCCTTTCTGAACTGCAGACAGTTGGCCATCAGACTGTAGATGATTCCCTTCGACAGCCTTCCTTCCACCTGCAGGAGCCGGCCCAGGACCGGCTTGACGATGAAGCTCGAAACCTGCGGCGACCGCAGCTGGTCCCATGTGAGCGAAGTGTCCAGCGTCCGCTGGACGTCTTCCCTTATGGTGTGAACGAGGTTGTAGACTGGTATTGACTCTGCGAATCGGAGCCAATCAGTTCCTGCAGGGATTGTTTGGGGTACATCATGTAGCCGTTGATATGCGTACCAAGATCGGCAGCGAAGATGGGTAGGAGAGTTGTCGACTGCCCGGGCTCGCTGTCTTCGTACTCCGCCGAAGAAGACTGGTTTTCGCACTCCTCTCCCTCCCCGAAGGATTGGTAGCCATTCCGCTTCAAGACGGGGGGATTGAATCCTGACGACAGAAGGGCTGAATTTGAGCGCTGGCGGTGTATTCGTGGGTGTAGGAGCGCTGACAACATTGCCGACGGACAACGGCAACAACAACAACAGCAACAACAACCGCAACAACAACAACAACGATGACGATGACGGCAGCAAAGACCACAAGAGAAGACCAAAGGGAGGCAAGCAGGCGGCGGTAGATATGCGGATTCCTAGAGTTATGGCTCCGTGGGATCTCGAGCGAAAAAAAGGGGAGAACAGTGGATATTCCGCCGCCCTCCCGTAGGTATTTATCTCTTCGCTCCCATTCCCGGCAGACCCGCCATGTACTCGTACCTGCTCAGCACCCCACGGCACGGACAGGCTGGTGGCGATGCAAATTTTCTTTTTCGCCGTGGTGGATTTCCGCAGATATCTCTTGCGACAGAGTGCGCGGTGTAGCCGCGATAAGAACAACGCTGAGAAGAGGAGCGAAACAGGTAACTCGACCAGAGCGATAAGCAAGTGTGAGGAGTTTTTTTTTTTTTTCCTTGCCGCGGATCCACACCAACAACCTCGCTCGCTCCTCGGAGGTCGACCGCGCTCGGAGGGAGCAGCTTGGAGGGTTGGGCACAACAGCCAGGCAGCTTGGGGCAGCGGACAAAGCAATAGAGAGGATCGCCGTTGCTCATTGCGCTGATTGCGCATTGATTGGATGCATGGGGCACACTGGGAATCTGGGGGGCGTGGGCCGGCTGCAGTTGGTGGGTTGCGCGTGGAACGGCTTCAACAGGAGAGCGCATCCTCTCTCCGCTTGCGTGCCGAGAGCGCCGTCTGCAGGCGTAGATACGCTGTGGTGGCCGACCGTTCACGGCTGCCTTTGCCTGGAGAATCTTCGGCCACGCCCCCCCTTCTCTCTCTCTCTCTCTCTCTCTCTCTCTCTCTCCCTCTCTCTCTCCCTCTCCCTCTCTCCCTCTCTCTCTCCGCACCCCGTCGGCACTCGCCCTGCCCGGCACTCGCTGGGCCCAAAGATCAGGAACGTGCGTGCATATAGTCAAGCCCGAAGCGGAAACGCAAAGAAACCCAAGTGTGTATCGCGGACGCACCGCAGCGGCAGCAGACCGACGGGCAGCATCGTCGGTATGACCGCCGTCGTCCCAACGCGGCCAGCTGGAGAAACGGCACGGGCAGGCTGGGGAGAAAGGAAAGATGCCGCCGCCACACGGCGATGGCGGCAGTTTGCTCCCCACACCCACCCGTCCATCGCTTCCGGATGTCGATATCAGCGAGGCGGAGTAGAGTACATACATACACACATACATGAGTAAATGAAGCGTCTGGCCAGCATCGTAAGCAGCTTCCTATCGGCCACCCAGAGCGCAGTTGTGCGTGGACATCGCCTCATGAGCTCGACGGTGCAGCGCGTCGAGCTACATACATGGCCGTGGCGATCTCGCGGACGCTGGAGCAGCCAGCATGTCGAGGCGCGGCGATGAAACTCTTCCCCTTCGCGCGCGAGAGTGGCCCCGCGACATGAGCGATATATGTCGACCAACCCACCAAAGTCGCGAGCGGGAGGAGCCACGGGTTTGCGATCGACACCTGGACAATATCTCCGCAACCTTTTCCTTCGCGCGCTGTACTTCCCCGCCGCCCGCCCGTTTTTGTCCGGAGAACACCAGAACTGCCATCCCGTTAGGACAGTTGGCCGCCGCAGCGATTACGGAGAGCCTGGCCAGCATTCGGTCGGTTTTTCTGCTCGGAACGACGCCAGCCTCTTGTCCCGCCGCTCTCCACAGCCCTGCCGGGCTTCTCTGCATCCGTCCATGCCGCCCCTCTCCGCGGCCGTCTTCCCGCCCGCGCGTAGTCGGTCACCAGCCACCGCCAGCTGTGCAGTATCTATGTAATCCGTCCAAGCTGTCGGGCGGACGACCAAGCGACATCCACAACGTCCTCCAATCCTCCGATCTAGGCCCTTCGACTCCGCCGCCCCCAGGCAGCTTGTCCGCCCCAGACTCCGACAGACATGTACAGACAGGATACATACATACATAGACAACCCCGACGTCTAGATCATCGCGAGAAGTGCGTGTGAGACTCCGGGCGTGTCGGTCGACCAATCGGCGTGCAGTGATCGGGGAAGCGCAGGTGGGGTGGTCTGTGCGTTCCTTGCCCTCGCAGCTCGCAGAGCCGCCCGACTCACTCCCCCCACCATCCACTCCATGCGCGGGCCATCAGCTTCCATGTCGCAGAGTTTTAGGTATCTACACACCGGACGAATCGCCGTTTTGCAGCTGAATCTGCTTCGTTTCGGTGTTCGGTGTTCGGTGTTCATATCGACAGTATGTAGTTAGTCGGTTGGCAACTAGATTATGTGAGCGAATCCGGTCGGGGTGTCTCGTCCCCTAGCTCTACTCTCTACGTTGCCGAGTCGTCCCTCTCCTCGCCTCTGTTCAGCACGCCCAGACGCACGAAGCGGTGGAAGTGAGCTCGTGTCGTTCGTATCTGCCTGACGGCGCGATTCGTCCGCCGCCCTGGATGCAGAGACCCAACAACCGTACCTCTTTCGAAGAGTCTCGATTTCGTCCTATACCTATCTGCATCTTCATATCCCGCATCTGCGTCCACGCCAACAGTACATAGCTGTCCGAAACGGGATTCGGTCTGCGGCTGCGTTTGCGGCAGCAGTCTTGGAGGGGCGTCGGAAAGGCTGGGAAGCTCTAGCTGAGGCACGTCCCCCTCAAGGCCACGGAGATTCGGCATTAGTTACTGTCGACACAACCGAACGCAGCTTTTGCAATCCGTACTGCAATCTTCTCGAGCGCACTCTTCAACGGAGCAGTTCGTCTTGTTGTCTACGGCAGCATTGGACACTCCTCGCCACCCGATGAGTGTGTTCTTTCACGTCGTGGGCAAACGTCCATTTTGGGGGTTTAATCCTCAAGACTAGATATTCCCTGGTCAAGGCTACTTGGTTTCGCTTCTTGCGATTCGGCGGATATCATCTGCATTACGAGATTCCCCAGCGACTTTCGGCCCGTCCGGTGCTCTCCATCGTGGATGAAGATGTCGAAGAAATCGGGAGAAAAAAAAGGGCTTCGATATACGGCTGACCGGATCAGAGCCAGATTCGATGCTCTGTGGTTTCCGCTTCTGACTCGGGATGCTCATGTTATGTATGCACGCATAACTCGACGAAGGCGTGCGGCGGCTACATACCTACTGCTAGTTATGTACGTAGCTATCCGAAGGCTTGGAGCGACATTCGCCGCCAGCGCTGCACCCTCGTGCGGGCCCCTGCGCTGCACTGCGCTACTCTACCTAGTCCATGTACGTAGACGTAGATGTGCAAATTCAAAGTGTCGTCTGTAAAAAGGGCGGGTTCGCGCCCAACGTCCACGGTCTACTCTACTGTGGTGGAGGCTCGGCGCGGACCTTGCAAAGCCGTCAAACTGCGCGATAGGAGTGTTCCCCCTCAGCTAGAGTAGAGCCACTCATTCCACTCCACGCACCCCGATTTCAACTGGCTTCACAGGGGATCACTCGGGAGATCTGATCTGATAACCTTCAAGCAAGTGCCTGCATCATCGCTTTGCATCGCACTTTAGGCCTGCTTTTTCCCCCCTCCCGTCCTGCACCTCCACCTTTATTTTGTTGGGGCGACTGCAAACGCCGCCTGGCTAGACCCGAGATCGAATTCGCAAGTCCTCATCGCCCACGTCCACCCCGTTTTCCGGTTCTCTGTGGTGGGGTCTGAGGGTTTGTGGTCAGTTTTGAGCCCCAGGAGAGGACCATGCAACCAGATCCCAGCTACCACAGAGCTTGGCATCTCTTCCCCCACCAGAAAATTTTATATGTACATACATGCCTTCTTTCGCCATATTTAGACTTTTTTTTTTCTAGTGCTGCGCCCCGCACTTTGCCCGACCTGCTCTCGGTTTTGCCCTTTTTTTCTTCACTTCCTCGATCGTGGTGCACCGCAGATCTGGCCCTGCTATAAGGTCCTTCCTTCTCGCCTCTTCTCCCCCGGGTCCCCGCTGTCAGAACCCTTCTACTACTCTCCCCCTCTCCCGCATTCAATTCCTTCCGCTTCAACCTTTTTCGGAAACCCTTCCTCGCGCTCGGAAACCGCACGATGGCCGGATTGAGCACTGGGAAATCGACGGCCGTCGTGAGACCTTTCCCGCCCGTAACAGCCAGGCCCGTGGGATCCGACGGAAACCCTGTAGTAGAGCGCCTCGCAACCTTGGAATTGGAGGATGGTAGCGCATACCAAGGGTACTCCTTTGGAGCGGAAAAGAGCGTGTCCGGAGAACTCGTCTTCCAGACGGGTATGCTCCTCACATATAACCCCCCCCCCAATTGGGCGTGTTAGATGCTGATTCCCCATCTCAGGAATGGTTGGCTATCCGGAATCCATCACGGACCCTTCGTACCGCGGGCAGCTGTTGGTGATCACCTTTCCCTTGGTTGGAAACTATGGTTCGTGAGCTTCATTCTCCGGTCCAGTGCAACTGGGTCGCAGGAACAAGTGGCGGCTGGCTGACAGCGGCCTTTCTTGGGGTTGCTTCAGGCGTGCCATCGCGAGAAGCTCAGGACGAATTGCTCGAGTCGCTCCCGGCCTACTTCGAGGCGGACCGGATTCACATTGCCGCACTGGTTACGGCGTCTTACTCGGGGGAAGAGTACAGCCACTACCTAGCAACAAGCTCCCTAGGAACCTGGCTCAAGGAGCAGGGCGTGCCGGCGATCTACGGTGTCGATACGAGGGCTTTGGCGAAGAAGATCCGGGAGCAGGGATCTATGCTTGGGAAACTGTTGATCCAGAAGCCGCAGGCGGGAAAGAAGGTCCAGGAAGAAAAGCCCGCTGCGGCGACTAACCTTGAGAGCGACGATGCGCCTGTGGGCGACTGGCGCGAGGACTTCGATGATGTTGAGTGGACAGACCCCAACAAGACGAATATCGTCGCCGAGGGTAATTCCAACCAATTCCCCTCTGCGTGGGATTTTGTGCTAAACCAATCAAGTGTCCGTACAGAATCCACAGCTATTCTCACCGCCGGAGAACATTGCGCTCAAACGGCCGGATGGAAAGACTGTCCGCGTGCTGTGCGTGGATGTCGGTATGAAGTTCAACCAGCTCAGGTGCTTCCTGAACCGTGGAGTAGAGGTTAAGGTCGTGCCCTGGAACCACGACATCCTTTCGGAAGCCGGTAGTTACGATGGTCTATTCATCTCCAACGGACCCGGCGACCCAGCAACATTGTCGGCAACGGTCAAGCAGCTCCGGGAGTGCTTGGAGGCGGCAAACACGCCCATCTTCGGTATCTGTCTCGGCCATCAGCTGCTCGCCCGCGCGGCTGGAGCTCGGACGTCCAAGATGAAGTTCGGCAACCGTGGACACAACATCCCCTGCACAAGCCTCATCTCTGGTCGATGCTACATTACCTCTCAGAATCACGGATACGCAGTCGTTGCGGACAGTCTTTCCGACGGATGGGAACCGCTGTTCGTCAACGCGAACGACAACTCAAACGAAGGTATCTACCACACCGAACGGCCATTCTTCAGTGTACAGTTCCACCCAGAAAGCACTCCGGGACCCCGAGACACCGAATTCCTGTTCGACGTATTCTTGAACGCCATTGCTGCGACACTGGTGGACAAGAGCGCCCTGAAAGAGCCCATTGAGATTCCCGGAGGAGAGATCGAGCACAACAGGAAAGTCAACCCTAGGGTGAAGGTCAACAAGGTCTTGATCCTGGGTTCTGGCGGTTTGAGTATCGGACAGGCTGGAGAGTTTGATTACTCGGGTAGTCAAGCCATCAAGGCGCTGAAGGAGGAGGGAATCTACACCATCCTCATCAACCCAAACATCGCCACCATCCAGACGTCGAAGGGTCTCGCCGACAAAGTCTACTTCTTGCCCGTTACAGCAGAGTTCGTGCGAAAGGTCATCATTTACGAGAAGCCCGACGCCATCTACGTCACCTTCGGAGGTCAGACAGCTTTGTCGGTCGGTATCGAACTCAAGGGCGAGTTCGAGGGACTCGGTGTCAAGGTTCTTGGCACTCCGATCGATACCGTCATCACGACCGAGGACCGCGAGCTCTTCGCCAGAGCCATGGACCAGATCGGCGAGAAGTGCGCCAAGTCCGCTTCGGCCTCAACCGTGGAGGAAGCTGTTGAGGCCGTTGAGGGCATTGGATACCCCGTCATTGTCCGTGCCGCATACGCTCTAGGTGGATTGGGCAGTGGCTTCGCCGACAATGAGGAGCAACTCGTGGATCTTTGCAACAAGGCCTTTGCCGCCAGTCCTCAAGTCCTTGTCGAGAGGAGTATGAAGGGCTGGAAAGAGATCGAGTACGAGGTTGTCCGTGATTGCCAGGACAACTGTATTACCGTCTGTAACATGGAGGTTCGTTCACCATGTCCACAGAACACAAACTACACAGCTGCTCATTCGATTAATAGAACTTCGATCCTCTTGGTATCCACACTGGTGACTCCATCGTCGTCGCGCCCTCGCAGACGCTTTCGGATGATGACTACAACATGCTCAGGACCACAGCCGTGAACGTCATCCGTCACCTCGGAGTTGTCGGTGAATGTAACATCCAGTACGCCCTTAACCCCGATTCGAAGGAGTACTGCATCATTGAGGTCAATGCCCGTCTTTCCCGATCTTCTGCGCTTGCGTCTAAAGCTACTGGGTACCCTCTTGCTTTCATCGCCGCGAAGCTCGGTCTCGGAATCCCCTTGAACGACATCAAGAACTCGGTTACTAAGAAGACCGTCGCTTGCTTCGAGCCTTCGCTGGACTACGTCGTCGTCAAAATCCCCCGCTGGGACCTGAAGAAGTTCACTCGTGTCTCGACACTACTGAACTCCTCCATGAAGAGTGTTGGAGAGGTCATGAGCATCGGCCGGACCTTTGAGGAGGCCATTCAGAAGGCCATCCGAGCGACAGATCCCGGCAATGCTGGTTTCAACGCTACCGACGCCCTGATGTCGATTGATCAGGAGTTGCAGACCCCTTCGGACCAACGCCTCTTCGCTATCGCGAACGCTATGCAGCAGGGCTACTCCGTAGACAGGATCTGGGAGATGACCAAGATTGACAAGTGGTTCCTGAACAAGCTCATGTGTCTTTCTCGGTTCGCGAACGAGATGACGAAGTACACCGATGCTACCATTCCCCGCTCGCTTTTCCTCCAGGCCAAGCAACTTGGTTTCTGTGATAAGCAGCTGGCCAACTTCTGGGGCTCGAACGAGAACGCAGTCCGCCGCATCAGGGTTGAGTCTAAGATCATGCCTTTCGTCAAGCAGATCGACACCGTTGCCGCCGAGTTCCCCGCCTACACGAACTACCTGTACCTCACGTACAACGGTGTTGAGCATGATATCGACTTCAATGATCAGGGTGTGATGGTTCTCGGTTCTGGTGTCTACAGAATCGGATCCTCGGTTGAATTCGATTGGTGTGCTGTGCGTGCTGTCAGGACGCTTCGTGCAAGGAAAATCAAAACTATCATGGTCAACTACAACCCTGAGACCGTCTCGACCGATTACGATGAGGCCGACAGGCTCTACTTTGAGAACATCAACATCGAGACCGTCCTCGACATCTACCATCTCGAGAACTCGAGCGGAGTCATCATCTCCATGGGTGGCCAAACTCCTAACAACATTGCTCTGCCGCTGCACCGCCTGAACGTCAAGATCATGGGTACCTCTCCGGAGATGATCGACTCTGCTGAGAATCGTTACAAGTTCTCGCGCATGCTCGACAGGATCGAAGTTGACCAGCCCGCCTGGAAGGAACTTACCAGTTTCGGTGAAGCCAAGGAGTTCGCCGAGAAAGTTGGCTACCCCGTGCTGGTCCGTCCATCTTACGTCCTGTCAGGAGCTGCCATGAATACTGTCTACTCGGTCGACGATCTTGCTAGCTACCTTAGGCAGGCAGCCGATGTCTCCCGGGAACACCCCGTCGTCATCAGCAAGTACATCGAGAACGCAAAGGAGATTGAGATGGACGCTGTTGCGAAGGACGGAAAGATGATCATGCATGTTATTTCCGAGCATGTTGAGAACGCTGGTGTGCACTCTGGAGACGCGACTTTGATCCAGCCCCCGCAGGATCTTGACCCGGAGACCATCCGCAGGATCGAGGAAGCCACTCGCAAGATTGGCAATGCCCTCAACGTCACTGGACCTTACAATATCCAGTTCATTGCCAAGGACAACGACATCAAGGTCATCGAGTGCAACGTCCGCGCTTCACGATCCTTCCCTTTCGTGTCCAAAGTGTTGGGCGTCGATCTTATCGAGATGTCTACTCTGGCAATCATGGGCTTGCCTGTTGATGCCTATCCCGCCGTCGATATCCCGAAGGATTACGTTGGTATCAAGGTCCCCCAGTTCAGTTTCTCCCGTCTGTCTGGTGCGGACCCAATTCTCGGTGTCGAGATGGCTTCAACTGGTGAAGTTGCCTGCTTCGGCCGCGACAAGTACGAGGCATACATGAAGGCGCTCATCTCTACTGGTTTCCGCCTGCCGAAGAAAAACATCTTGCTCTCGATCGGTTCCTTCAAGGAGAAGATGGAGTTGCTTCCTTCCATCAAGAAGCTTCACCAGTTGGGATACAAGCTCTTCGCTACTGCTGGAACTGCGGATTTCATCCAAGAGCACGGCATTCCAGTCCAGTACCTTGAGGTTCTTTCTGGCGACGACCAGAAGTCCGAGTACTCGTTGACGCAGCATTTGGCTAACAACTTGATCGATCTCTACATTAACTTGCCCTCCGCCAACCGTTTCAGGCGTCCAGCTTCATACATGTCCAGGGGTTACCAGACCAGACGGATGGCTGTGGACTACCACACCCCGCTGGTCACGAACGTCAAGAACGCCAAGTTGCTCATCGAGGCAATCTCTCGACACTACTCCCTGAACATCTCGTCCATCGATGCCCAGTCGAGTCACCCCACGGTTGTACTCCCCGGACTTGTCAACATCGCTGCGTTCGTCCCCGGACTGGCGATCGATGGAAGCCGTGATTTCGATGAGGTTACAAAGGAGTCCGTGGCCTCCGGTTTCACCATGATCAGAGTCCTTCCTATGGGTGTCGAGAACAGCTTGACTGATGCCGTTGCCCTTAACACCGCACTGGAGAACAGCTCGGTTGCTCACTCTGACTTCAACTTCTCTGTAGCTGCCACTTCGTCCAACTCCGAGCAGCTCGGTGCGCTTACCGGCAAGGTCGGGTCTCTCTTCATCCCGTTCAACCACCTGTCTGGAAACATCAACAAGGTTGCCGCTGTCGCTTCGCACTTCGACGTCTGGCCTAGCCACAAGCCCATCATGACCGATGCGAAGACCACTGATCTCGCTTCCATCCTGCTGCTAGCTAGCCTCCATAGCCGCAACGTTCATGTCACCAGCGTTACAACCAAGGATGACATCAAATTGATTTCCCTAGCCAAGGAGAAGGGGCTAAGGGTTACCTGCGACGTTGCAGCGTACTCTCTGTTCTTTAGCCAAAAAGATTATCCCGAGTGCAGCGCGCTCCCGACTGAGGAGGATCAGGCTGCGCTGTGGAAGAACCTGGCTTCCATCGACTGTTTCTCGGTGGGAAGTCTTCCATACCAGCTGTCGCACACTACCGCTCAGAAGCCCTCGCCCACAGTTGGAATCGCTGACGCCCTTCCTCTGCTATTCACCGCGGTTGCGGAGGGTCGCTTGACGCTTCAGGACATAATCGTCCGTTTGCACGACAATCCAAAAGTCATTTTCGATCTTCACGACCAGCCTGACTCGTCAGTCGAGGTTGAGATCGGTCGAGCCTTCCGCGCGGAGGAGCACGATAACTGGTCTCCTCTTGTGGGACGCCAGCTCAAGGCTGTCATCAAGCGTGTCGTTTTCCAGGGCAAGACTGTTTCCCTCGATCAGCACCTCACCTCCGATGGGACTCTTGGTAAGGATTGGTCCGCCTCTTTCCCGGTCCAGGTCATGTCGCCCCCAACGCAAATGCAAACCGAGCTGCCGTCAATACGCTCTATTTTGAGCCCCAGAATCGGTGCGAGCACTCGATCTCAGACCCAAGTCGACGCTGGTCTTGCCCAAACTTTGGAGTTGCCCAACCTGCAGTCGCATCCAGAGTTCACCAACCCGACTGTGTCGCCCTCTCTTGCTGCACTCCTCTCGAAGGACTCGAAGTTCAAGCGCCAGCACATCTTGTCTGTCAACCAGTTTGAGCGTCGTGATTTGCACCATCTGTTCACTGTTGCTTCCGAGATCAGACTTGGTGTTGAGCGATGGGGTGTGGTCGATGTCCTCAAGGGCCGCCTTCTCTGCACCATGTTCTTCGAGCCCTCCACCAGGACTTCAGCGTCGTTCGATGCTGCCATGCAGCGTTTGGGAGGACGGACGGTGGCGATCGCCGCGGCCCACTCGAGCTTGAAGAAGGGCGAAACCCTGCAAGATACCATCCGCACTCTTGCTTGCTACGGCGACGCGGTTGTGCTCAGGCATCCTGAGGAATCTAGTGCGGCTATTGCTGCCAAGTTCTCGCCTGTCCCGGTCATTAACGGTGGTAGGTAATACTCTCGCAGTGATTCCAGTAATACGCTAACCCTCCGCCTAGGCAATGGCAGCCTTGAGCACCCCACACAGGCTATGCTCGACCTCTTCACCATTCGCGAGGAGCTCGGAACCGTGAACGACCTCACCATTACCTTTATGGGTGATCTCAAGTACGGTCGCACCGTCCACTCCCTGGCGAAGCTCCTCCAGCTCTACAACGTTCGCATCCAGCTGGTGTCCCCTCCCCAGCTGGTGATGCCCGAGGGGGTTCGTGCCAAGCTCATCAGCAGCGGCTCGTTGGCTGCTGAGTCCAACATGCTCACGCCGAAGATCATCGCCCGCTCGGATGTGCTCTACTGCACCCGTGTGCAGAAGGAGAGGTTCGCGGATCTGGACGAGTACGAAAGTCTCAAGGACGCCTTTATTGTGAACAACTCGGTCATGAAGCACGCCAAGAGCCACATGATCGTCATGCACCCGCTCCCCAGAACCGCCGAGATCAGCGAGGAGGTCGACTTCGATCAGAGGGCTGCCTATTTCAGACAGGTATATGCCGTTCACATTCCGGATTGCCGATCACGTGCTAACTATTGATTCTGCAGATGCGATATGGCTTGTACTGCCGCATGGCTTTGCTAGCTTTGGTGTTGGGTTAGGTTGGCGTGTCCCGTCTCTCCGAGTGTGAGAACGGGGTGGTGCATTAATTTTACCGTCTAAAAGTTTGATTTCTTTTGGTTTCTTAGGACATGGTTTTTTTTTTGGGGGGGGGGGAGGGGGGTTTCTTTTTTTCTTCGCTCCTGTCTTCCAAAGAAAAAGACGGGTTACATACAAGTAGCATTGGATACTCGGATACTGCTCTTTAGATTCGACAAATCAGGGTTTTATCCGTAATCCCCCGGCGTATATGTGTGGTGTTTTGGCGGTTACTTATTTACGGTTTGGCATGTTGGTTTTGGGGGCGGCGTTTTCTTTTTTTGTTGTTTGTGGCATATGTTGGTGCGTTTTGTGTTTACATATGTGTATGTATACTTTCCTGGCTGTGTGTATGATAGAAACCGGAGGTTATAAATATTAGAGTCGAGTCGAGTTCCTTCCGGAGAATCTGTTCATGAGGGAAGGATTTGGCCGTGCAGCAAGTCATCCGTTATGCCGCCGAGTCGCGTTGGAAGCGCAGTACTTCTCCTTTTCCGCATCTCTGTCATTGCGCAATTATGTTCCCATTTTGAAGGGATTGCAATAGACTACCTACTCTACTCAATGTGCGGTGGAGATACGCTTTGAGATATAGATGCATGACACCCAAAACTTACCACCAACTGATACATACCTGGATAGGCAGTTAGGTATGTATCTAGCTACTTCGTCATTTGCTTGCACAGACCGTCGCCACTCATCTTCACGAACATGTTTGGCGTAAAGATCATGGTGTTTATATGCTCTCTGGAAGTGGAAGGACGAAGTCGGCACTCTGCCGGAGCCACGTGACGGATGATTTCCGGTGAAGTCGCTAAGAGTCAATCCTGGCAGCATTGCGGCTCCGAATTTTTTTTCCTCCAACGCCCGATTCCCACGACACAACCTCAAGTACAAGTACGGATTCGATTCGCATCACAGCCTTCTCAGACCATGGCACCCAAAACCAAGCCCAAATCGAAAGGGTCCCGGCCGCCACACAACACGACGCCCGTAACCAACGACCCGCGGTTCAGCGTAATCCACAATGATCCGCGCTTCGCCCCGCCAAAGCGACAGGACACCTCCGTCGTCCTCGACTCCCGCTTCAAGCGCGTTCTCAGCGATCCGAAATTCTCGTCGTCGGCGCGCGTGGACCGGTACGGCCGGAAGCTGCCGAAACAGAATGCGAAGGCCGAGCTGTCGAGGTTCTACAGGATCGAGGATGAGGAGGGTGAGGAGGAGGAGGAGGAAGAGGGTGAGGAGGACGGCGGAGTCAGGTTCGACCCGGCTCGCGGAGACGGCGTGGTCGATACCTCGTCCAGCGAGAGTGAGAGCGAAGATGATGAGCACGATGTGGAGGAGGTGCAGTTGGAGGAGGATGTTGCTGCGGCGGCCATGGATGAGGTGCCGACCGGACAAGTCAGCAGGCGCTTTGCGTGCGTCAATCTGGATTGGGATAACGTGCGTGCAGTGGATCTGATGAAGGCTTTTGCAAGCTTTACCCCCACGGGCGGAAAGGTCACAGGGGTCACGGTCTATCCGTCAGAGTTCGGAAAGCAGCGAATGGAACGGGAGGTACTGGAAGGCCCGCCGCGGGAAATCTTCCGGAACGAGAAGGAAGTAGGGATGGGGGGGGTGGACGACGATGGGGAGGTTACCGAAAAATCTATCGTCAAGGAGGACAAGGGAGAGGATTTCGACAGTACGAAGTTGCGGCAGTACCAGCTGGAGCGACTACGGTCTGTTCCATGCGGTCCGCAACTGCCGGGTGAAGAAGTGCTGACCCAGCGCGGAGAATAGATACTACTATGCAGTAATCGAGTGCGATTCTGAGCGCACGGCGAAGCACATCTATGACAACTGCGATGGCGCCGAGTACGAGGCTACGGCAAACTTCTTCGATTTGCGATTTATTCCGGACGAGACCACATTCGACGACGATAAGCCACGCGACGAGTGCTCGCAAGACCCAACCGAGTACACGCCTGCTGAATTCGTCACGGATGTAAGATCAAAAGCTACTTCATGGAGAGCGCTCGACTCGATGCTGACGACCGAAATAGGCTCTCCAGCACTCCAAGGTCAAGTTGACATGGGACGAAGACGATCGGCAGCGGAAACAAATCGCAAAGAAGGCCTTCTCGCAGCGGGATATCGAGGATAATGAACTCAAAGCATATCTTGCGTCCTCCGACTCCGAGTCGGAAGTTGATGAGCGGGAGAGCAAAAAGGAAAAATATCGATCGTTACTAGGCGGCCTCACGTTTTGCGGGAAAGGCAAGGGCGAGCCCACTGGCGAGGTGGAGGTCACCTTCACATCTGGACTCGACGAGGGCGACAAGGGTAAGCCGGTAATCGAGCTTCAGGAAACCACAATCGAAGCCTACGCCAGAAAGGAGAAGGAACGCAGAAAAGCGAGGAAGGAGAAGATGAGAGTTGGGAGAGTAGGTAAAGACGAGAGCGCTCAGAAGCCTACCGCCACACCTGCAGCAGCCGCAGCGGAACCAGACCCGGCGGCAGTGGACCTGGGCTTTAATGATCCGTTCTTCGACGAGCCCGAACAATCCAACGCCGCCCTCAAGAAGGCGCAGAAGAAGAAGCGCCGGGAAGAGAAAGCGAAAGAGGCGGAGGAGAAGGCGTCCAAGCGCGCCGAATTGGAACTTCTCATGGAGGAGGACGTACTTGGTCCCGACGGCAGAAAGCTTAGCCACTTCGACATGAAGCAGATTGTCAAGGCGGACAAGATGAAGAAAGTCAAGAAGGCGAAACACAGGAGAGCATTACAGGAGACTGAAGGTCTGCAAGAAGACTTCCAGATGGATGTCGGGGACCCGCGTTTCAAGGCCGTGTTTGAGAAGCATGCGTTCGCCATCGATCCTACCAATCCCCGGTTCGTAAAGACGGAGGCAACGAAGAAGCTGATGGAGGTGAAGAGGAAGATGGTTGCCACCAGCTCGCCGATAACAGATGCTGACGGGGCACCACCGGACGAGGATGGGCCGCCGGGGAAACGGAAAAAGACTGCAAAGTCAGTGACGAAGAAAGACGAGCTGCAGAGCCTTGTCCAGAGTCTGAAGAAGAAGGCGAAGCAAGCTTGATCGATCGATCGATCGATCGGCCTCTGGATGTACATGGTACTTGGATGTTTAGGTTGGATACCCAAAAAGCAAGCATGTTTGGGGTTTTCTGCTCGGGGTCGAAGTAACTACGTGTCACATATGAAGTCTCCGAGATTCGGAAGTGATCACCCTTGATGTAATACATAGAGGCCTGAGGAATCCTGTGCGTCGTGTAGGTGATTACGTAGGTAGTCCAAAATGCCCCATTGCCAAGCCTGAAGCGTTTCCTCAGGTAAATCTGATAGATTTAATTTGATGTTCCGCCCTGTACGCCGAACCTGGCCAGTTCGCGAACCTGGGCCCAAGTGGAGCAGACAAGGCAGTAGCGACAATGACGTTGACCACCAGAATCCAGCAGAACTTTTGTGTCGCGCAACGCCACGCGGCACTGGTACGGGCGGGGCGCTGCGGAGGACAAGGCAGTATTGATGACAATGGAGATGGTCACACAATTTTTCGCGACGTAGTGAGGCGGAAGGTGGCTGTGATGGGAGTTGAATACTGAGCTAAAACCCAACAACACGATACCGTCCTCCACCACAACGCTCGAGACTAGTCACGTCCCCGACAAGCTTATATGTACTCGCTGCCATGGTCGCCACCTACACACAAGTTATGCCTCCCAATCGATGTAAGCGCAGTACAAGCATCACCTCTATTTTTTTTAAAAAAAACCGAAGGGGCGTCCCCAGACTGCATGCCTTACGGCCGGCGAGCAACGGCGCCGTCGTGCAGCCTGGGCTGGGAACCTACCAGACATCCCCAACCGTATAGATATATAGATACAGCGATGCAGCCGGTGCAGAGAGGAGGGCCGCAATGTTTTAAATTGTCAAGCTCTACTTGAGGGGATGTAGCTGTTTTGCGAGAAGGCGACAGTGAAGGCGAATGCGAGGGCGAGGGAGAGGGAGAGGGCATGGGCGAAGGCGACTCAGAAGTGGGCACGGGCGAGGTTATGGGCAGGCAGAGAGGCGGTTGTGTTTCTCTCTGCACACGAGCAATCTATCACACAGTCCGTATTGAATTCAGTATCTCGTGCGGGGATGGACAAACCATCGTGGGCTTCCTTCGCCTCGGGACCACCCTGCAACTCCGCTGCCGGCGCCGCAGCCACCAGCCACCCTTCTCTTTTTCTCTCTTGGCAAGACTCTTTTTTACCCTCACTCAGCCGTGGAGTTCCTTTCCTGTTTATTCATTACTCGCATGCGACCTAGATCATGGCAGAGATATGTACAGCCCGTTTCCTGTCCGCAGTCCGCGCAAGGGGCTCATTGCAAGCTGTCCCAAGAAGATACATAGTTATAACGCGCACCAAAGAAGTCACAAAGGAAAGGTGTCTGAGCAAAAGAAAGAACAAAAGAAATCGTGCCCCCCCCCAAATCCCCGTCCGCGGACGCCAGAACAGCGGTGGCGTGAGCACACTGTGCTTTGGTGGGTATTGTATATGATACCACGTAAAACGATGGGCTGTGTACCTTTACTCGATAGGTATGTATGGCACGTCATGTGTTGACTCCTATCCTGATTCTTGGCAGCCGTCCAACTTGCGTTTCTTTTCATTCATTCCCTTGAGCTTGTTCTTCCGATCTGTCCGGCCCAAACAGTACAGCGCCAGATAACACCAATGTTACGCCAGCGGATATTAACGTCTACTCGTCGCGTGATAACACCAACGGTCTCTCGCACCTACACGACTGTCACTCGACGAACTGCATTATCACCGCTGCGCCCAACAATCGCTCGCACCCCAGTCCTCAGTTCCATTCGCACTCCAAAACTCCAATTCCGAGTTCTGGCGGCCAGAGAGGATGCAAACCCCCTGCAGCAGCGCTCTAAGTTCGTCCGTGCACTGTACAAGACGTTTGCGTTCTGCGGATTCGCGACACTGACGATCGGCGGTGCCGTCGTCGCGTTTTTCATCTACGATGCGAGCACGTATAAGGAAGACCCGGACGAGACCGATCTTGCCGTGCCGCAGATGGCATTGACTCCGCGGATCGGTGGACCAAAGAATCTGCCGATTGCGGAGATCTTGGTGAGTGGGTTGTTCGGACGACCGACGTGACGTGGTTACTAATCGACCGCAAAGGTCGATGACGATGGGGAGGAAGCGCTGAAGCTCACGGAGAAGCCGCGACTGGTGGTGCTGGGCAGCGGCTGGGGAGCAGTTGCGCTGCTCAAGAACATCAATCCTGAGAACTACCATATCATCGTCATCTCGCCAAGTAACTACTTCCTGTACACACCGCTGTTGCCCAGTGCGACGGTGGGGACGCTCGAGGTGCGCAGCTTGATAGAACCCATACGCACCATCACGGGCAAGATCAAGGCACACTTCTTGAAGGCGAGCGCCGAAGCCGTGGAATTTAGTGAAAAGCTTGTGGAGGTCTCGCAGATCGGGCCGGATGGGAAGAAGAGGAGTTTCTATGTGCCATACGATAAACTGGTGATTGGAGTCGGTGGGTGATATCATCGAGTGCGTATCGGGATTGCTCTGTTGCTGATGGGAAGCCAGGTTCCAAGTCAAGAACCCACGGTGTCGAGGGGTTGGAGCATGTCAACTTCCTCAAGGATGTCACTGATGCTAGAAGGATTCGCAGGAAGGTCATAGAGAATTTCGAGCAGGCCTGCTTGCCCACCACTACGGATGACGAGCGGCGGAGACTGCTATCGTTTGTGGTGTGTGGTGGTGGACCTACTGGAGTCGAGTTTGCTGCGGAACTTTTCGACATGCTGAACGAAGATCTCACGTTGAGAGTGCGGCCCCCTGATAGTTTTCTCAAAGCGTAGCGGCTGACGATGCGAACTGCAGTACCCACGGATCCTCCGTAACGAAGTATCGGTGCACATCGTGCAGTCACGATCACACATTCTCAACACATACGATGAGGCACTCAGCAAGTACGCCGAAGACCGGTTCTCACGCCAGCAAATCGACGTCCTCACCAATGCACGAGTATCCAAGATCGAGGACGGCAAAGTGATATTCACCCAGCAGGAGGGCGGAAAAATCATCACCAAGGAACTTCCGTTCGGATTGTGTCTCTGGTCAACGGGTGTAGCTCAGACGGACTTCTGCCAACGCATTGCCGAATCGCTGGAAGTGCAAAAGAACTCGCACGCGCTGGAGACCGACCCCCACCTGCGGCTGCTGGGGACTCCTATGGGCGATGTCTACGCGATCGGTGACTGCTCCACCGTCCAAAACAATATTACCAGCCACATCACGGAATTCCTCAAGCATGTCGCGTGGGAAAGGGGTATCAACGACGAAAAGTCTATCCGCTTGACATTCGACCAATGGCGTAAGATCGTCCCGCGAATCCGCAAGCGCTTCCCGCAGACTACGGACCATCTACGACGCCTCGACAAGCTCTTCGAAGCATACGACGAGGATCATTCGGGCACTCTCGAGTTTGACGAGCTGAAGAAACTCCTCGAGAAAATCGACTCGAAACTCACCTCCCTCCCCGCCACTGCGCAGCGCGCACACCAACAGGGCCAGTACCTTGCCCGCAAACTCAACAAACTCGCGCAGGCCACGCCTGGACTGGAAGTGAACGACATCGTCGATGGGGACGTGGACGACGCCGTCTACAAGGGGTTCACATATAAACACCTGGGGAGTCTGGCGTATGTCGGGAACGCTGCTGTGTTCGATACCGGGATCAATGGGATCTCGTTCGGAGGCGGTCTGGTCTTCCTTTACCTCTGGAGGAGCGTCTATTTTGCGCAGTCGGTGAGTGCGCGCACGCGCATGCTGCTGGCGATGGATTGGGGGAAGAGGGCGTTGTTTGGAAGAGGTGAGTCGTGGTGGTTTCGGGGGTGCCCTACCGGAGCGGTGCTGATGTGACGTGCAGATTTGATGAACTTTTAGAATAGAGGCGCTGGGTCGGTTGGTTCGGCGATGGAGGGTTTTCTCCTTTTGTTCTGCCTTCTTCCAGCGCGCTTGTCTCATGTTTTCCGAGATCGCTGGGCCGTGGGAAGTGTGGTTTGGGCTGATCGATCACACAATGTGGCTCGGCGCGGAGGGCGTGATGTGCGTCCCGAAGCTGATTGGCGATCTGTTACGCACAATTGACTGATGTTCTGACGAACATCCAGAACCTATCTACAAGTACGGAGAATTGTGATATCGCCGGATGGGGAATGTTCGCCGTGTCGCTACCGAGCCATTCCTATTTGTGACATGCTCGATGACGTGCAAAGATAGAAGAGCTAGTGGCACTGCCCTTGCGAACAAGTGGAAAAGACAGCGGCCACGACCGCGCCGATCGTCGGGGTAGATATGTATGTACTCGACTCTACATCTGCCTCGTGCAATCCAATTCGCTGCACTGCCCTCCAACCGCCTACAGCGCCTCGTATTTCTTCGGTCCCATGTGTAACCCCTTCCATTCTGCCTCGCTTCTCCCGTACATAAGAGTCCAGTTGCCCTTCGCTCGCTCTCTCTCTTTCCTCTCTCGGCAGACAGACAGACCTCAATCTTTGGCTCCACCGAACTGCAATAAAAAAAACAACTCCCCCCCCAAAAAAACACCACCAAAAAAACAAAACAAAAAACGATAGCAATGACGTCGGAAAAACCCAGCACAGTTCTCGACGAAAAACCGCCGATCCCGACGACCGAGTTTCAGGCCTCGTCCGAGAAGCCCGCCGTCGTGGGCGTGGCGCACGGCTTCACCCCCAGAACGACGCTCACCATACAGTCGCTGGGAATCTCGTGGTTCCGGTTCCCGCTCTCGGTCAAGGAGCTCACGACGCCGGTCCTGCGCGATTCAACGCCGGTGTACCAGTCGGTGCGCGACAGGCGATCCACGGGCTCGTGCACATTGACGGCGACGCAGCCGACGGCGACGGAGGTGGCACGGACGACGTACTCGTTCGGCCCGGGCAGGAAGCGCGCGCCCGCCGTCACCATCGGCGACGAGGAGGAGTTCCGCGTGTACCGCTCCGGCGGCATCTGCTGCGGCAACTGCACGTTCCAGTGGCGCGGCGAGCGCTGCGAGTGGGTCTACGAGAGGGAGATGCGGCCCGCCACCACCAGCAGCGACGCCAGGCCGCTCAAGACGAAGCTCCTCGTGCTGTACATCGGCGACGGCACCAACCGCAGGAAGGTCGCCGAGCTCGTCAGAAACAACGAGACCAGGACCAAGGGCAGCGGCAGCACATGGGCTGGCAACGGCGGCGCCCTCGTCCTCGGCGACGACGCGGACGAGGTCATGGTCGTCGCCACGGTGCTGGTCATGCTGAAGCGGGAGATGGACAGGAGGCGGTTCCACCAGATTGCCATGCTCTCCGGCGCGGGGGCGGGTTCTTAAGTGGGTGCGGTGCGGTGCGGTGCGGTGGGGAGTTGCGATATCTGGTAATTACCTGGTGGGCAGGTGTTGGGTGGAGTTCTGTCTTTCCGTCTGTGATTGTGTTGTTGCATTTGAGAGTTTCGTTTTCATTTTTTCGGCCGGTAATGTTTAGAGTGTTCCTTACGTTTCCTTACTGTTTGGGGTGTTGTTGTTTTTTTTGTTTTCATATTCGGCTGGTATCAAGAAGTATGTAATGTTTGGTCGGTGGAAAAATATACTATGTAGTCTACTTAAGTACCTAGTGCCTACTTAGTCAAACATATTCTTTTTTCTGGGCGCCAAGATTCCACTAGCGCACTGGAGTACTCTGTGATACATGATAAGTGTGTGTGCCGCACAACAAAATCCATTGTTGCTCATCCGATTGACTCAAGTAAATCCAGATAGATAGTGTCCAGTAGGTAAGACATGCGAGTGGAGAGCCGCCCAGCCTGCCACATAGGTAGATCATTACACAAGTACAATAACATGTATCCTCCGAGTACTCTAGTGCGCTAGTGGAATCTTGGCACCCAGAAAAAAGAACACTTGTGTTCGACCAACCGGCAGGTTCGACTTGACACAGGCCATCAAAACGACCACACGCACCCATGCGGGGTAGGTACATAGATATACTCTTGGACGATCAGGCTAGCTGCTGCCCAGACAGAGTACATATTGCGGCTGTGTGCCCACGGCTGCGCCTTGTCTGGATACTTGGTTGGCCCGCTGTGGCGTTGCAGCTTGCGCCACCATAATATAGATACATCCGAGTGCCTACATATGTAGAATCTCCGCCGCACCCCGCCACACCGTCGGCACCACGCGGAAACGACCAGCCGTTTCTCTCCTCCCTCCCGCTTATCTATCGTTGGGAGCTCACCCCAGTCGGTCGATAAGCCCCCCCCCCCCCCGGACAAGACCACACGCAGCGATCCGCCAGCTATCTATATCTACTTGTAGCGTATGTGGTTGCTCTGTAGAATGCGGTTAGCCACACCCCAGGAATGATCAGAAATGGTGTGATGCGAGATGGGGGAGACGAGGAATAGAGAAGGGGAGTTCCATTGAGGCGACCGGGGCCACGGAGGAGTTGCCCGCGAGTCGAGGAAGTGCGGTGTCGCGTGGGATAGCGCGCTCCCTGCCTGCCATCTCCACTGACTCGGGCTGCAGCAACCAGTGCTCTAGATTGACCGGCTGCATACATATCATGCCACACCCCGACGCCCACCGTCTCTACAGGTATCCATCCATCCATCCATCCAGGCTAGTATCTATCTATGTACCACAATTTCAAGGTTCGGAGGGCGAATCGGTTGAAGGGAGAGAAAAAGAAAAAAGAGGGGAAAAAAACAATATCGTGCTACGGTGGAACATCAAGATACATATGGGCGCACAGTTACCTCTGCTTTAAAGCGCTGCCATCCCCAACGTCAGACTTCGCCGCCCTCACCCTCACCCTCACCCGTTCCACAATACATTCACCTACCGGAAGCCAACCCACTCCAACACAATCCAACCCGATCCGCTCCGATCCAGAATCCGTCCGTCTCCATAGCCGCGCTTGCCAGCTCCACGATGCCGGCCACCATCGCGTGCGTGCCAGCTTCCCGCCCCTCGAGTGCCGGATCGAACCCGCTAATCCCTCGCAATCGTGCAGTTCGAAAACGCTCCCGATCCTGTCCGCGCTTGCCGGGGGTGTGTTCACCGTCACGGTGCTGTCGAAGACGCTCGAGTTGACACGGCCTCGGGACGACGTGGCTGCGGATGCTGTGGTCCCGAGTTTCGCTTTGGGCAGTCCCGAACGCAGCGGTATGTTTTTTTCTTCTCCCCTTGTGTGTTTTCTCCTTTCCCCCTCCACCTACCCCTTCTACGCGCAGAGTAGTGGTACTCTACATAGGGTTCGTGGGGCCCGTGGCGTGTGAGTTGAGCTGAGCTGACCCCATATCGCGTTTTGCCCAAAAGGTGGCGGGATATAATTGCGAGCAACGGAGTCCCCCGAAAATGGAACGAACTTGCGATGGCACCGCCACGAGGGCGAGGTAATTCTCATACATAGCCATGACCGACAACGAACGGACAGAGCGGTGGCGATGTAATCTATGGGAGTGGTGTTTTTCCTGCTCTTTACTCTATTCACAATTATAATTGCTTTTTTTTACGGAGCGATGCGAAAATATTTTCTTTATTTTCTTTTTCTATCTCTGCTCTTGCTTTTTTTTGTGTGTGTGTGTTCTCCTCTCCGATATAATAATTGCGGGGAAGACGAGAAATGTAACTATATCTATCCGGTATTTTAAGCGTCGAACATCAGGCATGCAGGTGGATACATCGTCCGCTGGAGCCACGAAATATCTACCTACTCTACCTATGCACGCCCAGTATTGCTTTTTCGCTTGTTCTGGATCCGTTGACGTGCAGCTGGGCATTATTGGAGTTGCAGTGCACTGTTTGGTTGCTCGATTGATGTCCGCCATTGGCCGTGGTTGGGCGTGGGGAAACGCCACACCAGTCTCATCAAAACTGGGTGCAAGGGCTGTGCATGTGTGACCGCGGGCAATCGCTCCATCACGACTCTTGAGCTCGGAGGGAACATTCCGCCACCGCGGGCAGCAGAGTCCACCACCTCGATCAATCCAGCAGCCTGACCTCGGTCCGCCGTGCTGCCCTAATATCGAGGCGGAGCGTTCTGACCCGCGGCCTCAGCGATTGCGACGCACAGAGTGTCGGGCGGCAAGCAAGTCATCCTCCAGATGTCGCCATCCGTGGCAGCGCTGATACACACATCACACACAGGGAACCCCGCAGATTTTCGTTCGCGGAGAGCTTCTTCAGCTTTTGCTCGTGCCGAGGAACGAATATATCGGTTACCGTTTGTGGTGTCCTGGCCGACACGCCCGAGCCCCCGGACCTGGCTGCCGAAGGAATGAAAAAAACATGTGTCCGAAGGAGCGTGGCCGGGCGGGCGGTGTGTACGGCACGGATCAGTTCCCCAGAGGCGAGCGCCTTTGACACCGCAGCGTTTCTTTGTCACTGGTCACGGAGCCAAACAAGAAAAAAGAAGCACGTTCGTCATGGGCTATCCAACAACGTGTTGCCGCTACATATGTACATCAGGTACATAGTTCTAGAATTGCGCCCCCGACCACCATGGGACTCGAACCCACAGCCTCGGACTGTCCCGAGGTAGGAGGTCCGCGCGCTACCATTGCGCCAAGCAGTCATCGGATGTCCGGTCAGTCTGGCAGCGTACGTTGACCCCCCCCCCCCCGCTTGCGAGGCTCGAGCGGTTTTACATATGCGCCGCCGGTGATGTATTGACGACGGAATAGACAGAGTACCACAGAGGTCGGTTGTACGTACCACCGCTGCCGCGCGTGTGGCATCGTGCTCGACGCAGTGCAAGCAGAGTACCCTACAGCACTGCTCCACACATCCCTCGTTACCGGTTGCCGGACGGCGAAGCGATGACGTCGTCGGCGTCGGCGACGCACATGTCGTACGGCCTGGAGGGTGCGGTGCAAGCGCGGACGGGACGGCGGCTGGCAGCATCTTGTGGGAAGAGGGTAGTCCTCGATGTGCCGAGCTGGACACTGGAGCGGTCTGCTCGCAGCGACACTGTCCTGTCCGAGTGATGTTTGCATGTCCACGTTCAAGTCCGTGTTCTTTCCGTTACTGCCCGCTGATTGCTGCGATCGGCCGACGGGGAGTGTGTGCACACTGAATCTGCGAGTGATATCCCTGGCATTGGGGGGGGGACCCGAGAAAAGCATCGACGGTAGCTGGCAGTAGCGTTCATGGCGTGTATGCGTCGGAGCGGTACGGTAGCCAAAGGACGGGGTGGAACCGATCCTCCTGCTAGCCGGATCAACACGCCCTTTTTGGCGTCGATGCCCAGTCATTACGTACGGTATCTCCATAATACTTACCACCGAATCCGCCGGATCGATAGGTATGCACGGTATCGATTCTGCCCTGCTTATTCGCTGACATGTACATGTGCATACAGAGATGCAAAGTCGGCAGAATAGATACGCGCCCACATACGTCGGACGCACTTCTCCGACGGCGGGCAGTGGACACGAACAGAGGGTGGCAGCGCGATCGCCGGGCGCACCGGTGCGGCCAGCCATGCATCGAGATGAACAGACGGAAACAAGCACCAGATGATCAACTGGGAGCAGCCTTAGAGGGAAGTCTACCCCCACCCCAATCCCCCTTCGGATTCGCGAAAGGGCGTATGTGGCTAGCGGAGTCGTCGACCATAATCGATCCTGCTATCCGTGGCATCGATATTCAGGCCGTCCGAGCAGTCATCGGCTGCTCGGCCGTATTTTTTTTTTTTATGGCTAATCAGTAATTGCGCTGCTCGGCCGTACTGGAGTTGGACGGAACACTGAAATCTCGCGCGAGTGACGACGCATGCGTCTAGCCAACGAACAAGTCGAAGTCGAATGCCGAGACACCAGAAGCCCGTAATAAGCTTAGCGCGAGTGATATTGCATGTAAGAGAGGTGCTTCACGGCTTGGATGAGTTCTTGCCATTGATCGACACTCTTTCGACCAAGGTAGATAGGTGTAAACACAACTCAATGGGTGCGGTACAAGTTCAACACCGTACGAATGTCGTCTGCAAAAAAGCAAAAAGGCCGGTACAAATGTTGCAAGAAAGGAAAAAGCCCCGAATGACTGAAGACTGCGCCGAAGATCTGTCAAATCCGGATGAAATGACGCGTACATAGTCGTTCTATTCTCGTCGCCCCGCTTCGACCGGCCTCCCCCCAATGTATCGGTAAAACTGGTACCGGAACAAATTGAGTAACTGTTGTGGCAGGAGATGTTGAGTATCTAGTTAGGTACTTCGTTAGTCATTACAATCTGCAAAATAGTGTGGCTGTGCCGATGAATTCCGCAAAAGGCCAGTACGTGCTATCATGAATCGATCCTGTAATGCTCGCCACACGCTGAGCCCTGCCGCTGCTGAACTCTCACCACTGCTGGGCTCTCGCCCAGGAGTATCGACTAGGAAGTATGTAACGACATGGACACAACCTGTCGACAGAGTGAAGCTTCCCCCTGAAAAGGAAAGGAAGAAAACAAAACGTGACAAATCACCTCCTAGCGTTTTGGCATTCGACAACTATACCCAGTAAGTACTCCCTAGTACTCGGCGTGTCTAGTCACTTCCCCTGCAGGCTGCTTATTGTTTACAAATCGGGACACTCAAATTTGAGCCGTGTAACCCACCCAAACTGCGGAAGCATCCGAAGGCCACTGGATCCTGGGGCTCGATTGGCATGGGAAGTCTCTTTCCTTGTTTAATGTAGAAAGAGAGAAGGGGCAAGGGGGAGGGGCGTCGGTAAGTTACGAGAGGTGCGGCCGTGCGGCGATTCTGGAGGCGAGGTGGTGGGCCGCCGCGCCTCGCCATGCACCCTTTTTCCGGTTGCCCAATCCCAAGCCGGCATCCAAAGAAAGTTCGAACTCTCGGCGTCGGGAACGCATGTACGAGTACACGCACCTAGAAGCAGCACCCCATCATCCTTGCCGCACATACATTCATATGATACATATATACGCAATACGGGGCGTCTGGCTGACTGCTGACTACCACAAACCATTATCCCACCATCAGGGTTTCTGCTCCCTTGCCATCAACTTTCTTCTCCCTGAGACTTCATTCAACCTGTCTCGACTCGACCACCCCCCACACTCATTTCCAGCACGCCAGCTTGCACACCAGCTTGCACAGCGCGCTTAGGCTTCACCGAAAGCAAGTCAGCGCACAATACTGTTTCTCACCTGCTCACCCGCTCACCCACTCGCTTGAAACCGATCGATAGACTCTACATATTACCACGACACGAGGACACGTACGGCTGGGTTAGTTCCCGTTTGGACTTGGTGGTGGACCAACCGACCAACATCGCCGAAGCACACCCACTATGGCGCGAGTACGGATCATTGCGCCGGCACTGATGCTGGTAATAATGTTCTTTGGCTTGTATGCCATGTTCGGTGAGATGGATATTCCGCCCACTCCGTCGGTCGAGTGGCGGCGCGCGGAGGTTAGTAGGCGGCGTGTTAACGGATGCGTGTAGGCGGACAGTCCTCTTCCAGTACGTTACGGACGATTGCGGACTACGGCGCCGGGTCGGTGTCGAGAACGAAGGGGATCTTCAATGCCCAGGATAGCCGGCTGATCGCGCGGAAACCCCGATACGCCATCACGTCGTCGGTGCAGACGGCGTCGTTCACGTCGTTGGCGGTGATGCTGGCGTACTCGATCCAGAAGCATAACGACCTGAAAGCGATGGATGCCGAGCTGGTGCTGCTGGTGCGCGAGGACGACAAGGACGGCGTGACGGCGGAGAACAGGACCCGACTGGAAAAGGCGGGTTGGACGGTGCGAGTGGCGAAGGAGTTGGAATTTCAAGGAGTTGACACCGGCAAGATCCGGCCCTGGCACAGGCACAACCTTAACAAATTGCACTTGTGGAGCTGGACGGAATACGAGAAGATACTATTTATCGATGCCGACGTGGTGTGTAAGGGCAGTCTGGCCGAGCTATGGAGCATACCTGGCGACTTTGCCGCAGCGCCCGACGTCTGGTGGAATATCCTCACCGACAACCGCTTCAACTCGGGAGTGATCGTATTTAGGCCGTCCATGGAGACGTTTAACGACATGATTCCCAAGGTGTCGGACCCCAACTACCACTCTCCCAACGACGCGGATCAGGCCTTCCTGAACGCATACTACAAGTTCCGGTATTTTGGTCTGCCGTACAAGTACAACTTCAACCTAGTCATGGTACGCCCCATTCCTTGACAGTGACCCCGCCGCGGATCCGCGTGCGAAAAGCAGCTTTTGAAGCTAACCTTCCGGATTAGTACCAATTTCACCGCAAAACGTGGGATATGCTCTGGGACGAGGCAGTGCTCATCCACTTTACGATGCGCAAGCCGTCGCCGAACCCGGCCAAACACTGCCACAAAGGATGCAACGAATGGGAGCCCCTCGAGTGGTACGGCCAGTTCTTCCGTGAAATGCTTGCCTACCACGGCTGGGAGAACGAACTACCATTGCATGCCTAAAAAGGGAACCGATTTGGACTGACCCTTTCCCGCGTCATGGCTGTGTGCTATTCTGGCGTGAGTTTGGTGTTTGCTTTCTCTTGGGTTGGATGTGTATGAATACGGGGGGATAACATTCCAACATCCGATCGTTTCTGGACCGTGTGGAGAGGATGCAGTTGGCCACCGCCTCATGGTAAAGGGGACAGGATCTCACTCTTGTGCAGTCGTATTTTGGTCTTTGGATCGGAGAGGGGACTGGTTTCAAGTTTGAAAATATTTTCTTTCTTTCTTTTCCTCTTTACTTCTTTCTTTTCTCCTTTCTCTTCCCTTTTCTTCTTTTCCTTTTTCTTCCCCAGGTTTCCCATCATATACTACATAGAAGTGTACCTAAGTATTTGGCACCTGGATAATGTCTAAAATGGAGAGATGACGAGCAGAGGAGTGATGTAGTGTCGATCAACCATCAGTACAGAATCCCGAGCGATGTTTGCATCCCCTTGTCCTTGAGGCCCAGAGGCGCAGGCGACTCGCAAGAACTGATATGCAGGCTCGCAAGCAAAAAGGAGCTGCATGATAGGTGCTGTCATAGAACCGCCGTACAGAGATGTATGTAGTAGTGTTAGCGGAAATCCTACGCGCGATCATATGCAGCACATGTCTAACAACCCGCGATTATTGACACGGCAGTTATACATACCGGAATTACCCATTCCCGAATACTGCTGTAGGGTCAGCTGCCACAGTAATATGTATGTAGCTTTCCTCTTGCCGCCGTGCTGTGAAACGTCGGGCGCCAAGTAGGACATGCTTACTATATCCCATCTCCGCCACAACGTGTTGTTCCACGTCGCGACGGCACCCGCACCCTACGTACCTCGGCACCCGCGGCTCAGTCTCGCAGGACCTTGTCGACCACGTCGCACCCGAACCGCGTCCCAATCCATCAACCCCTCGCATTGTCCGACTTCCCCTTCCCTCACGAGGCAATGGAGTTCATGTCCAACATCAGCGGCCTCGACGCGGGAAAGCCGTCGCTCTTCGAGCTCCTGTCAGAAACGCAGCTGCGCGAGCTCCTCGAGCCGTCGCTGCGCTACCTCCTCGCCGTCGCCACCCACCGCCACCCGCGATACCTGATCCGCATTCTCAATCGCTACGATGAGGTCTACGCGCTCCTCATGCTGCTCGTCGAGCGCCACTATCTCGTGCGCTGGGGCGGCTCGTTCACTGAGAACTTCTACGGCCTGAAGCGCGAGCGCGTCCTCGCTGCCCAGGTGTCGAGAGCCCAGCGGGTTGTGCCGCATCTCGTCGCCGAGAGCACTAGGCTGAGGAGGGGCGATGTGTGGAAGAGTCTTTTCATGGTCGTATGTATACTCCTTTTTTTTTTAATGCGTCGACCTCGACACGTCGAGTGTGTGGTGCGGCGGTGCTGACACCAGCGAAGGTCGGTGTGCCGTATCTGAAGCGGAAGCTGGACGATGCGTACGAGAATTTTGCCGGCGGTTCAGCGGCAAACCTGCTGGGCCCGGGTTATCGACGGGAAGAACTCCCCGAGACCGTACAAGCTTTCCCTCGATCCCCCCCGAGTACGCGGCGTCTGATGGCTGTATAGGCTACATCTCGCGAGAAGTTCATCCACTACCTCAAGGCGTTCCTGCGCGCCGTATACCCTCACATCAATGCGGCATACTACTGGTCCAATCTCGTGTTCAATCTAGCCTACCTTTTCGACAAATCGCAATATCACAGTCCCCTAGACTTCCTGGTGGGCATCCGATTGCGACGTCTGACCGAAGTTGACCACGTATGCCGGCCTCCCCCGAATCTCCTCAATACTGCCTACAGTGATACTGACCTCCAGCAGCGCGCCTTCGAAGCCGCCGCCGCCCCGCGCGCAAAGTCCCCCAACGCCCCGTTCACGGCGCGCTCCCTCCTGACGCCATCGATAATCACGCGCATCCTCCTCCCCAAGATCCTCGACTCCCTCAAGGTGCTGCTCCCAACTTCCATCTTTTTCCTGAAGTTCCTCGAATGGTGGTACGCCTCCGACTTCGCGCGACAGCTCTCCGCCAAGACCGCCGCATCCATCGAGCTCCCGCCGCCCAAGCCCGTGCGGCCCCCCGTCCTCGCCGACGACGAGATCCCCGACGACGACGTGGTCGCCCGCAATATCGTCAAAGCTCTCCCCGAGGCCGAGGGCGCGTGCCCCGTCTGCGAAAGGGGGATAACCAACCCCACTGCCGTGCAGACCGGCTACGTCTTTTGCTATCCATGCGTGTTCAGGTGGGTGCAGGACGGCCTTGGGAAGGATGGCAAGGAGGACGGCGCAGAAGGAAGGATCGGCAGATGTCCCGTCACCGGAGTACGGCTGTTGGGCGGCGCGGAGGGCCTCAGGAGATTGATGATATAGTTTTTTTTCTCCCTTTTTGGGTGATACAGTTACGGGCCGACTGCAGGTGGTGCATGGTTTTCCGACAGCATGCTGCGGGGCCCGCGTGCGATAGCATAAACGCGGGTTGGGGGCGGTTTTGACGCTTTTGGTTTTTGTGGGGGTTTTTTCCGGTTCAGGGGAATATAATAACAAGAATGACTCCGCCTTCACCCTCCTGTCCCCAGGGATCATTAGATCTGGACGGAAGGTGTTGAGCTTCCCACTCCATGTTGTCGTGTATGCTTAGTCACAGCACGTGCCGTGCCGCCCGTACACCTACTCTAGAGCAGTGGCGTCAGTCCTAGAATAGAGAACCATCTCTTCTACACATCATTCCTGCTGACACTCCAGAAGAGGGTGGATGGCGAGTGACGACTCGTGATGTGGAGACACGGTGCCCCTCTGAGTACGAATCCTCCTTCACTCTGCTCTGCATGTGTCGTGCCAGAAATTGCAGGCGCTGTCCGGCGATGGAACCTGCGAGCCGGCGATCACCGTGCATCACCCCGCCTACCTGGTGTCGGCATCGTTTTTCGCGGCCCAGCGCGGACGGGCTTTACCCAGTGCGGAAAGCGTTCGGAGTCGGACGGCCCCGCTGTCAAGATAGCGGGAGGCGCGGTCACATTCAGGGTGTCTTGGTATGTCGCTTCGGGTCCGCCAGCACGCGTCGAGAATACCCCTCTAGGCGAGACATCGTGTTCCTAGCGCAACTCGGGTGCATATCTAGTCCCTCTCATCCGCCGCCTCGCTCGCTTGTCTTGTGGTGCTTCCGCCATACGCCCCAGCCAAAGGCGCCGCCAGGAGGGTTAGTAGTGGACCTTCCATTCTCGAGTAGGTATGTGCCTGCCTGTTCTAATAATGTTCGCTCTGTCTCACCACTGATTAGAGTCTATGTAGACACGTGCCTGCTGCCTAGATGGCTCAAGCATCTGCATTTATCTATATCATACTCCAAATGTCGGAGAGGGGCAACGGGAAAAAGCCCAATCTTCCTTCCGATGGTTGCCTTTGAGAACCTGGCAAAATTATGTACGGCTGCTCTCCATTCGGATCAACTTCTTGTATGTGTATCTGGAAACTGGAAGTAACTATGCACTGACTGTGTTCCGACAGCCAGCAGGCAAGATGGAATGGTGGTTGAGACTTGCATAAGCGGGCGCCCGATGTGGTGGATATAATATTGCGGACATTTTTGAGGATGTACGCCGGCACACGAAGTGGCTACTCGAACAGCGATCGCTCGAATTAGGGAGGCTGGCTCCGATCTGCAGCGCCCGTATTTCTACAGACACTGGATTTCGAAGTGCCGGGCGACTGCTGACTGATTGCGGATTAGATGGCACTAGTAACTAACTGCTGGGTTGGGTGGGTGGACATGCCCCGCAGCGTGCTACCACGGTCCGGATGCCTATAAGTACTTGTATGGGCCTGGAGGGCCGCTCGGCGGGAACCATCCCGGTCGGTATTCCTGCGCACGACCATCGCCCCCGAGGTCCCCTCATTCGTCACGGTATTTCGGGCCGCCACTCAGTACACGCATCCGCTCACTCACGCACTCACCCACGCACTTGGAGGGTTGGGATATTCAGGCGGTCGATGCCATGGGGATCGGACGTACGACGCCCACACCCGTCTCTGGCGATGAAATCTTTCGTACTCACGCAGCCCGATGCCTACTCTAGATGTGCTTGTCAGCACGAATCCCGCGGGCTCCAGACGATCGGCATGGAGCCAGGCGGCGCACCGCTTCGGCCTATACGGAACGATTATCTTGCCGCTGTGCACGGTCTTGATATGGGCTTCGCTCAGCGTGCTGCTCAGCTTCTGGATATGGGGTAACCGGATATCGACCGAGGACCCACACGGCGTATGGACGTCCATCGCCTTCCAAGGCTACAACACGCAGATCGTCACCATCTCCACTGCCATCATCCGGACCTGCATCGCCGCCCAGGGACTGGTCAGCTGTTACATACTGGCGTCGCTGTCGGTCGAGTACGGGCAACTGAAGGACGACGATATGGAAATGATGTTCATATACCAACATGCGAATTCTGGGCCCCTCGAGCTGCTGTGGCCCATCTTGCGCGGGTTCAGGCCGCGCCGACACGCCGTAGGGATTTTCACCCTTGTATCGCTGATGGCCTGCTCGGCGGTCGTCTCCCAGCTCTTCTCGACGATCCTGTTCTCGGACATGCGAACGATGCCGCTGCGTGGAAGCCCCTTCCAGACTCGGCCGTTCTACAACAGCACCAACATAACGGTGGTAGAAAGCCTCCTCAACGACGGAGCACCTGCCGACACGCTACCGATCGACTTCCCCCTCTTCGCCGAGTCGGCGGACAACCGTACGATGTTTGAGGGCAGCTCCACATCGCCGGCTGTGGGCGACACCGGGACCGTAATACGCGCGTTCGTGCCCATCACTTCAGGCGATCAGAGGAAGAGACTGGCTTCGTATCAGGGGCCGGCCGCGGTCCTTGACTCACGCTTCGTTTGCTTCCCCCCTATGCTCAATAACCTGCACCTGAACGGTACCTCCCTTATGGGTTCTATCGGCCGGCCGGAACCTCGGGTTCTGGAGTACCTCAAAAGGCTCAACGAGAATCGGGGTCCGAAAACGAAACTGTTGGAACTGCACGATGCCACTGACCAAGAGTGGGACAAATGCACCTTCGAGTGTGCCCACCCCCCTGGTGGGTGGCTCAGGGTGTGCACACATTCCGTCAATTGCACGGCCTTGGGGCCGCAATGGGATCTGATTGCGTGGAATTCGGATAACGTCACAGACGAAGAATCCACTTGGCAATACTACCAAGACCTCTTGCTGGAGACTCCGGATATCGAATGGAACGCAACTGCTACTGGATTCCAAGGCGAATTCAAGATCTATAGAGGCTCTACAACCGGGCCAGTCGGGGATCAACCTCCCCTGATCTGGAATGGCATGTTTAGCGTCTGCATGGGCCATCGTGTGGGAGCTCCAGCACAAGTTACCGTGACGAGCCCAACGAACTTCACAGAACCGATCCTGTACGGCGGGTCTGCACCTAATCGGATGGATACCAGCCAGTTGCAAAGGCAGTTACGAGCGCAATCGTTGCACGAGCGCGTATCGAACAGGGATCGTGGCGTGTGGGATCTCGAGTCATTCGATCAATCACAACTGAGTTATTTTACCACCATCAGCCCGTACCCACGGTAATTGCTCCTCCCATCGATAATAGCTTGCTTTCTCTGTCCGCCTTCTGATGAGAGCTGTGATAGGGGGATCTTGGGCTTCTGGATTGGCAACACGTGGGACCTCACCATCCTGCCTGCGAGCGGCTACTTCGACAATGCTTTTGTAAGACTTGGGCGTAGCTATCCCAGATTGCCACCATCACAGGAGTCGCTCCTGCGCGGCGTCCTGAACGACACCGGGAGCCTTGCGTTGGCACTACAGGCTTATACTACTGTTCAGTTCGCCGCGAAGTTCTACCGTGCGGAGTCGGAGCTGCTACAGGCGGGAGACGCCCGCATGCAGATGTTTGGGAGCGCTCTGATACCCCGGGGCTGGCTCGGGTTCGCCATCGCCACCGCATTCACGGTCATCCACTTTGCTGTTCTAGCGTTCGTCTTCGGTCTGTATGTCCAGAGCAAGTCCTTTGGCCGGCTCTGGACGCGACAAGATTTATCCACATCCACCACCACCGCCACCACTGGCTCAGGCGAATACAAACCCATAGGATCCGATATCGGCTACGCGCTCCGAGGTGAAGCTTCCCATAGTAGTAGCCGTGCAGAGCTCGTGGCTTCGCCCAGGTAAGAGGGTGGCATTCCCGCCCGCCTTCACCCACGCACAGAACTGACCACCAGCGCAGGAGTATTCAACGGTACGACGGACGTCCGGAGTCGGAAGATATACCCCTGCGCCGGCGCAGTGGCAGTGATGAGCCTGTCGATGAATGGTCTCCAATGGATGGGCACCAACCAGCTAGGTAGCACCAACACCGCCACAGCCATGTTGCGTCCTCCGAGCCCTCTCCAGATATCTAGGCTTGTTTTCTACCACCACCTTTCTCACATTACGGGGTGGGAATCCCCTGCACCGCCACTCTGGGAATTTCTCTTTTGGATTGTACTTCCGTACGTACCTGGGTTATCTTGATCGCGGAGAGGCCGCTCCTTGTATATACTGTTCTCTCACTGTCTCCCTCCATCGCGCTCCGGTTTCCTTCCAGTTTGCGTATCGCTTCCGAAAGGAAGCTCGTGTCATTCTCCACAGGTCAGCGGGATCTTGCTCTCTGCCTGCGCACCTCCCCCCCCCCTCCCTTCTGGTATCTTCGCGCTTAATGAGCCTGTCTCACTGTACTGTGTGCGAATGGCATTTGAGCTGCGCGGTCAAGGTGGTGGCCGCTGGCGGTATGGAGGCGGTTACTCAACGCCGGAGACGATGCGGGGGCGCCAAAATTGTGTGAGCGATTAGTTAGCTGGTAGACCGAAGGACATGTAGATCTGCTGTATCCACTTGCCCGTAAGGCTGTATTGCAGCTCGGCACTCTGCAACCATAGCTCGATGGAATATGGCGATGTCCTCGGACGGAAGGCTAATCGTAGGAAAGGCTTGTTATTACTACTTCCCATTTGCACCACCCACCCATTAACCACGTGCGACCTATCTAGATCACGGCGATATACACACAGTCCTGTCCCCACCCATTGTCCAAACCCTAGCCTGGATCAGTCCGCAGGTGGCTCATTGTTGCTCCCCCTCTCTCTTCGCCCTGGCCTGTTCCGAGAAAGATAGAGCGCACCTACGAAACAACAATGGAAAGACAAAAGGAGCCGCCTCACTCCTTCTCCCCCGAGGCCAAGAAAGAGGGGGTGAGGGAGAGCTGTAAGCGCTCCTCCCCCTCCGTTCCCACCCGCTCAGCCTCCAGTGTCCTTTCCTCTTCTCTCTTGTCGCTCCCGGAGCTCCCACGCCGACGCCTCGCTCTGGACATCTTCCTCCGCCTTAGCCTGGTTTCGGACTTGCCTCCCCACATCCGTGGTGGAGAGGAATTCCAGGATCGCCCCCGCTACCCGAGTCTGTGTCTGGTAGATAGATATGGGCACCGCCAGCACCTGGCGGCGCGTCGGTTCTTGGTCAATGCCAGGTGCTGGCCAGTGAGGCAGTGCCAGATCCTCAGCTGAGGCGAGCCTCTTGTCCACTTTGGCTGGGGTCTGGATTTTTTTTTTTGTTTGTCATTGAACCCGTGCGACCTACATGGATCATGGCGATATACATACTGTCCGGTTCCTGTCCACTGTCCGACCCCGTCCTCGACCGGTTTGCAGGCGTCTCGTTGCAAACTTCCCCTTTGCCCAGGCCTGGGATCTGGACAGAAGGTGATGGTGATGATGATGATGATTCATTAGTCGTGTGCGACCCTATTGGATCATGACGATATTATATACAGTCCTTTCCTGTTCACCGTCCGCTGCGACCTCGAGCAGTCCGCCAGCGGCTCGCGGCAACTCCCCCTGCCCCCGCCCGGCCTGTCCCACGACAAGAGAAAGATCAAGAAAGAAGGAAAGAAGGAGAAAGACTCGACAGAGATGACATAAGAGAGAAAGCTCGAAGGAAAGAAAGAGACAGATTCGAAAGGAATGACATAGGAGAAAAGTTCACGCCCACCCGCCCGCCTCCATTTCCTCTGCTCCTTCCCGCGCTACTCCTCCCTCTTCACCCGGCTTAGGTGGTGCTGCGCGCGGTCCCACTGAGCAGAAGGTGTTGAGCTTCCCCACTCCGGAAGAGGGTAGACGGCGAGTGACGTCTCGTGATGTGATGACGGTGAATTGTCGGTCCAGCGGGGGGAAGAGAGTGGGAGTGGGGGAGAGAGTGGGGGAGAGAGTGGGGGAGAGTGGTAGGGGAGCGGCGGGCACGGTGGCTGTTATATGTGGTCACAGAAAGAAAGCTTTTTTGTTTAATCATACTCGCATTCAGCCCATATTGACTATGGCGGCATACATGACCGGTTTCCGTCCGCAGTCCGCGCGATGGCAGCACGTTGCAAGTTCCCCTTTTGTCCTCCGCCCAGGCCTGTCCCCACAAGAGTAGATGCGCACAAAGGAGATCACAAAGGAAAGGACAAAAGGAAAAGCGATCCCGTCCCCTACTCCTCTCCTGCTGCCGCCATGGAGGGGGGCGTGGGGACGAATAGCGGTGATTCCCTTCCGGCCCCCAGCTCCTCCGCCTCCGTCCTCCTCTCCTCTTCCCGCTCCCTGCGCTCCCAGAACTCCCACTCCGAAACCACGCTCCCCGCGTCTCCCTCAGCCGGGACCAGCCTTCCCACTTCCGTGGTGGAGAGGAAGCCTAGCACCGCCTGGCTGCACCTGCTGTCGGCAAGGAGGTCCCGGGTCTTGAGCTGGCTTTTTCCCCTCCTCGCCTCCTTCCGCACCTCTGCCTACAGGATCTTCTGCTGGGCCTTCCATTCAGGGCACTCCTTGAAGAGATGATTTCGGGTCTGCGTCCGGTACCGACACCACCAGCACTGAACGGTGGGCCGGTTCTTCGTTCAGTGGAGGCACTGCCCGGTGAGGCAGTGACCTGTCTTCAGCTGGCAGAACCTCGAGGTGAGCCTCTTTGGAACTACCGGCAACCGTGCCGTCCTGCTTCTGCCTGCTCGGCATACTGTATTTCTTTCTGGAGGTCCGGCCTCCAGCCCATTGTCGGGCTTCCGCCCACTTCTTTTCGGAGATCTCTCGCTTGAGGTGCGCGAGGGATCTGGGAAGCGGCATCGCGCGCGCGTCCTCCCGGTCTAAGTATCCTTCCTATTCCACCCAACGAGCGTCTGGCTTCTCCCGCGAGCTTAGTCCACCCATCGGCCTTCTAGTTTCCTGGGACCCCCTTGTGTGCCGAGCACCGCCTGATCTCGATGGCGATGTCCGGTCTGCCCTCCGCAGCACTGCAATGTGCTTTCTCGCCTGGAGCGCATACATCTGGCCGGGGCCAGAATCCTCCGAGGCAATTCGCTTGATCACAGAAAGGAAGCGAGCTCTAATGATAGCTGGCAGTGCAATGATTGCACCTCTTGATACTCTCGAGCGCTTCAACACTGTCAGTACCCAACAGTGGCGGTGATCCGCAAGTATCATTTTACACCCAGAAAGAGTCGCTCTACCTCAGCGGACACGGCTGGAACAACCAGGACATCAAGCACCACGGCTCAAGTTGGGAAACCGTTGCTGCTGACGTGGTTCCAGCCACCGCCCAATTGCAGCTTCTTCGTTGATTGCCTTCCTCGATCTGGCCTTTAGGCCTGAGGCGAGCAGCCGCAGCTCGAGCTCCGGATGAGACCTGTTGCCACTGTGGATTCGGTTTGTTCGGACACAAATCGCGTGCCCAATTCTAGTTTCCTCTCGAGAATCAGTTTACCATAGCTCCAGACCCATGAGGATTTTAGCCTTATTTTTTTTTTGAATTGATAGTTGTGGAACGCCCACCGCCAGTTGGATTAGACCCTTCCGATGGTATTGCGTGATGCTCGTAGTCTCACTGGATACGGTATAAGGTAAGGGGCTGTAGCTGTTGGGGTAGGTGGTGGCTGACGGACAAGCCCTAAGCTCTACATCACGTGCGCACGACTGACATTCTCTCAGTTCACCGCTTGGAAGTTGGTCTAGTTCACTATCCCCCAACAATTATTTGGTATAGTACAACATCCAGGCTGTTCTCGGTTCGAACTGTTGGGGGTTTGCTTGGTGGCGGGGACAGCGGCTGCAAGAGATATGTACAGGAGAAGAAAAGAGACACGAGGGTGTGTGTCCGCCGCCAGCACTAGTGTGTGGGCAAACACCCGCACATCGATAGCCCTAATCCCAACGCATATGTACCTTCGATACAAGGCAGGGAGGATATATGGAAGTGTTGACTGTATCTGAGCTGGAGACGGTGAATTCCCACTTCGTACAGACGTCCGAGGATAGTTGGTGGAATCCCTATACGACACACTTCCGTTAGTAAGTGTGATCTCGTTGTATTGCTGAAGTCTCATTATTTCTTCTACTCTCCAGTCTTTTGGGTCCGAACATCGTTGTACTCACGCCTGCTCGCATAGGTACATACTCTTTCCCAGACTATGGGGTCTCTACATGATAGGTTGCTGCCGTTTCGGTGCGGCGTTCAAAACGGTAGGGCAACCTTCGGCGCCAACGGCAGAGAAATCATCAGCGATGCCCCGGATGCTGTCGATTGGGAATTTTCTTTTGGGGAGGCCGCTCCTTGTATATACTATTCACTCACTGTCCTCTTCCACCCATCTTGGTTACCTCCTAGTTTGACTACCGCTTCCGAAAGGATGTTCGTGACATCTCCACACCAGGTCGGCAGGATCATGCACTGTGCCTGAGCATCTTCGTGCTGGAGATGATACAGACGCGCTAAAATTGTGTGAGCAATTAGCTGGTAGACCAAAGCATGTGGACCTACTGTATTCATTCGCCCGTAAGGCCGTAACTCGATAATGTTAAAAGAATACCGATTAGCGATGAGGATAGAAATGAATGATAGGAGTTCGATCAGTCTTAATGCTGTATGAGATGAGGAAACACAAGGCGTATCGATTCTTGTAGTTCGAGTGGCTCACAACTTCGTTGTAGTATTCGATAAGTACTGAAGAAGAAAGAACCTGCAAAACAAAGATCCTCCGCTCACACCTCCCCGCTTGCGCCTTACGTAATCGTGTCCTCAACAAACTCTAAGGCACAAGCGCCAAATCAAAACAACGCGCGAGAAGCATTTCCAACAGATAACTACTGTATTAATTCATGTAAGACGTATTGGTGCTTGGCGGTAAGCGTCGGATAAGCGTCGGATAAGCGCCGGATAAGCGCGTACTAGTGTTATTATGCACTAGCGCAATATCAAAATCAGGAGGAGAGGCAAGTCCAGCGGGCTTTCCATTTTAGGCACATATCACTTGTTAGAACTCGCCATCCTCAACTTCATCCTCGGATCTCTCTGCGTCAGTACCGTATTATCTAACCACATCAGACGCATGGCTCTGGAAATTAATTTTCGGCGCTTAGTGAAAATAAACCGAAGAAGAGATAGAGGCTTATTTGGCATTTTAATTTCCATAGAGAGCTGCCAAGATCCCCAAAACGGCGTGCTTAACTACATATGGCCTTTCTCAGTGGTTACACTGCGCTAACCGTATTAAAAACTTTGCGTCTTACGTGAGTTAAACAATACCTAAGTACCCAGGTGTTTCTTAATGGTCCTACATAGAGTACCCACGTAATTACCGGATCCTACGCATGACAGAGCTATCGATTTGAGTGCTTTCCGCTATACACGACACTTCAGCGCCGCAAAGTTCCACAAGTGTCGGCTATCGAGATTGGGCTTGGAGCACATGCTCAGCGATGTTGGGGACCCCGGGGGACTTATTTATTTATTCATTCATTACTCGCATGCGACTGGTTTTGGTCATTGTGAGTTGGGGGGAGTATGGGAGTGAATGATACTTAGATATTATGGTGCATAAGGTCCGAACCGAGTGATTTCTAGCTTAACCTTGTACAGCGGCAGGCGGAGGCCAGAACTTCGGCGGCCACATTCGGCGAGGGTTGGGCTGCTGTGATTCCTCACGACACCTCCTCCCCGCCCCCCTCCTCCCCTTCCTCATCGCTGGGAAGGACCTCGGGAAACCACCCGACAACAACCAAATCAACCGAAAATCTGCCATCCGCCCTCGTGCTCACGTCGACTCCCTCGCCCCTCAGCACCTGCGCGTGTCTCGCAGCGCCTCCTGGGTCATCTCTACCCCGTGGATATCAGCATCCGCGCGCCTCGCGTCGACAGCAGCAGCACCCGCGGACTCACCGTCTCGGTACGGTGCCGTCTGCGGCGATCACCCGCTGCCATGGTACGTTGCCCGAATGGTACGTGTTCTCCGCCGCGGTGGACGCCGGCGGCAGGTGCTTGAGTGCTTGGCCGACCTGTCTAAAGAGAAAGCCACGCGTTAGTTCGCCTGGGCGAGGGGAAAGCAGCCTGGGAGCGTGGGTCTCAACCGGGGACATTGGGCTGTGGAAAATAAGTAGCCGACTTCACAACGGAGCTACTCTACTCTAGGCGGTACGCACGCTTTCCAATTAGCTTCGCAATGTGGCCGTATGTTGTAACTTTGCCTTCGCGAATTTCAGTAATCATTCCCCCTCTGCGTGGTGTACGTGTGTGCTCAAATACTACCATGTGGGATCTCCTGGAGTTCCCAATATATCAGCAAGCTGATCGCGCCTAGTTAGAGAGCAAGAACTTCTGTCGGCCCACCTGCACCGCCATATACACGCCCCAAATAAATGCCTGAGCCTCGTCGGACCGGGGCATCTCCGGCAGCCAGTCGTTGGGGTGTATTGGATAGAAAAGAACTCAAGGAGTTGCGGGGTCGAGCGCGCGTCGCCTGTTCACCGATCTGGTGAGAATGATGGGGTTTACGCGTGACGGGGCTAGTGTATGTCACCCAAGTACTTATGTATCTAAGTGATCTTCGGTGCGGATGAATCTTGGCGTGCAGCTTTTCGAGCAAGGATTGAGTTTTGAACTTTTTTGCCCTAAATTATTGCATATGTACTCCCTATCTAGGCGTTGATTTGAGTTCTCACACTGATCACCTCCCGCACAACTGACTGCCCGCGAACATGCCAACCGCGCCCCCAAAATCAAAGCAGCCCTCCCGCAAAGGCAAGAAGGCCTGGCGCAAGAATGTTGACATCAGCGCCGTCGAAAGCGGCCTGGAACAGGTGCGGGAGCAAATCACCCAAGGGTACCCCACACCACCCCGCCTCCACCAGCACACCTGGCGGCCTCGACCCAGACTGACAATGTGTGCGCAGTGGTGTCATCAAAGAGAAGTCCGATGACCAACTCTTCGCTATGGACTTTGCCGGCGACGGTGCGATCGAGCGACGGGAAGCAAAGACGCTCAAGCCGCTCAAGAGCGACCAGATCCTGGCCGCGCGCTCCGCCATCCCCCCAGTCGAAACCCGCAAACGCTCCGGCGCGGTTACGGACGGTGTGATCTCGAAGAAGGTGAAGCGCAAGGATGGTGTTTCTTTCGCCCAGTTGCAACGGCTGCGGCAGATTGCGTACGGCGGTGCGTCGCGCGCTCCCGGCCCCCAGCTGGTTTCCGATAGGAAGCTTGCCCCCGATTACGATCCGTGGGGCGATGATGCCGCCGACAGGTTCAAGGGGAAGAGAGAGCTCGAGTTGGAGAAGCTCGACTTCGTCGAGAAGGTGCAGAAGCCGAAGGCGCCGGTCACGCTGAAGCACAAGCCTATTGCGCTTGCTGTGATAGGCTCCGTGCCAGCGGTCAGGCTGCCCGAGGGCGGTGTCTCTTACAATCCCGACTTTGAGTTGTGGGACAAGCTTCTGCGGGAGGAGGGAGAGAAGGAGGTCGAGCTGGAGAGGAAGCGGCTTGCGGAGGAGGCCGAGGAAGCGAGAAGGCAAGCGCTCATTGATGCTTCGGATGAGGAGATGCAGAGCAGTGCCGAGGAGTGGGAGGATTCCGACGAATCGGCGGACAAGGAGGAAGGCGAGTGCAGAGAGAGCGCGAAGAAGAAGGAGGCAAAACGCAAGACAAAGTCACAAAGGAACAAGGCCCTCAGGCAGAAGGAATTGGAAAGGCAGCACGCCGAGGCCAGGAAGTTGAAGCAGCAGGAGCGAGAGCTGCTGCTGGCCAAGAAGTATGCGCTGGAAATCAAGCATCAGGAGAAGCTCCGGATTGCGAAGGCCATCGCGAAGATGTCCGTGAACGATGATGAGAAGAACCCCAAAATCATGCGGAAGAAGAGGCTCGGAAAGGCTCAGTACGATAACACCCTTCCGACCTTATTGCCACCTCGCCGCTAATGCACGCTTGCACAGTTTGCCTCGGCCTCCTCTAGAGGTGCAGTTGCCCGACGAGCTCGCCGACTCTCTGCGCACCCTCAAACCTGAAGGTAATCTCTTGAGCGATCGATTCCGCAGCTTGAGGGAACGCGGCATAGTCGAGGGAAGGACCCCCATCATCTACGCCAAGAAGGCGAAGAGGTCATCGACCGAGAAATGGAGCTACAAGGACTTTAAATAGCCGGCAGATTTCAATGTCCAATTCGGGATGTGTGGGGCGTTCAAAAAGCTGTGTAATTTCTTCATATGGAACCAGGGTAATTCCTGGAATACTGGTTGATCCTGGGAACGGCAATGCTCGCCACACCCGGAACATGTGAATGAAGATTCCCACAAGTACATTGCCGTAGAGATTTGCTCATAGCTATGCACGCCCTGCATTCAACTCATCAGCATTGACAAAGGTCAAGCAGGTGTGGTCCTGGATTGGGCATTCCCTCCACCAACGAACCCACTATCCACACATTCGGGCAGTTTCGGCTATGGGAGCTAACGGCACCCCGACTCCGTCAGAATATCAGTCTCCCAAAGTGTTGTAGATGGGAGGCTGCAACAAGTGATCGATAGTGATGAGCACGCCGGGTGCTGTTTAGCTGGACGGGCGACCCAGCTCTATGGCAAGACATGTGTGAGTAAGAGTATCGAGACACCTAAATAGCTATCTAGAATATGTATTCGCCTAGTCCTCGGCATGGGACTACTCTCAGAAAAGAGGCTGACGATTTTCTCATGAGGGCACACCACTTTATTTCTATGAGTGCTCTGTTCTGACCGTGGGGGCGTGTATGTAGCACACTGCCGAACTGTTTTCGATACACAGATCTATTCCATGCTCCGTTTGCTCCTTGGTTACGGTCTCCATTGTGCTCTTCTCTGCAGACGCTGGGCTCGGCCACACCACGTACCTGGCTGGTTGGGATCGCGCAGTCAATGCAAGTACACAGCACTCTGCGCTGTGGTGGAACAAATTCCGAGGTGAGACTAACAACAGCACTGAGACGTCACACAGACGTCTCGTTATGCGGGGGGGAAGTGGCAGGCAGCAGCGGAAGGCAGATTCTTTAACAACCTGTTCCATTCGAGTGCAAGCCGGTAAGGCAATGCATTTAGGGCTTGTTCGGTTGCGAGCTGCATTTTCAAATGGGTTTCTGACGAGTTGACCAACGCTACAGGCGCAAGCTCTCGTCTCCCCCGACGACTCACGCAACCCAGATATCCAACAGCATGCCACACTTTTGTATCGTGGAGGTTACTGTATAGTCGAGGGGGGGTGTGAGAGCTGCGGTAGTTCTGTCGCGTCGTGGACAAAATGATGGTGATATGTACAGTGTCAACGCGGTCAAAATACGCGTTTCTCATGTTCTGATATGATAGCAATATGCGTCCAGCGGGAAAAAAAACGGTTTTTATCCCCCCTTGAACTATACAGTAGCTAGTTTCTGAGAGGCTTTCCGGAAAACCATAACTGGCTTTTTACAGCGGCGACGTGGCCCTTCCTGTTTATCCACAGACTCAGCGGACTCCTCCTCCTATTCACAGGCACCAATCGCGCAACGCCAAAAACGTTTCGCGTGGCATGCGCAGGAAATCAATAGTCGCGCTTTCCAGAAGATGCTCGACTAGGGTGTTTTGTCGTGCAGCGTTCTCTGGGTATGATAATTGGGCACCAACGGCAGAGGCTTGTTGGGCAAAGGAAAGGTATGTAGATGGAGGAGGAGTTAGACATCTAAGCGTGATGGTGGGGTTGACTAGGGGGCCATGCTGGTACATAGTACGGTAGTTGTCAGTAGAGTTTGTTTCTGTTGTGGCTCAGACGATAATATGCAGTTTCTCAAATCGATAACTCGGGATGGTGTAACGCTCACCCATCGCGCGACTGCATCTAAATTTTGTGTGGTAGATAACTTAGCCATCGGCAAACCTCTAAAATGCCATACTTATCCACTAGATTGACCTTTTCGTTTCCACTACATTGCCCTACTTTTTCTTTTCCACTACGCAAGGGCGATCGCCACTTCGCCGGCCACAAGTAAACTGTTAGGATTAGGAGCAGCTGTCTTTATAGCCTTCTATTCCGAGTAAAAACTACAATTACAAGCCGCCGCCTGCAAAACGTACAATTTCCTGGCAAGTGCGCCAATTTTGGCCAACACCTTGGCACTGCTGACAACGGAGCTCTGTGAACGCTCAATTCCCTAGCCAACAAGTGAGACGATATGTACTTGTCACGTTGAAACCAGCACCGACAGCCCAGTCAACACCTGCCTCCTTGAATTGGGAAAGCTCTTCGAAGCGGTAGTCTTTCGCGATGGCGGAGTACTGAACGGGCGGGTGGCGTGCTGGATCCACTTGGGGAGCTGGCGGATGGGGTGGTTGTGGTGGTGGGAAGATTGGCAGGTTATATGTGGTAGCTATGTATGATATGTATAAGGTAGGTACCCACTGCTACATAGCGGCTGGCATCCGACGTAGCAGAACCGAAAAAGTAGGAGCAATCTAGTGGATGGTTTCACAAGGTATGGCATTTTACTCCGACACAGAGAACGTTGATACATGCACATGTTATACAGGACAAAAAGATTAAGGAACGAAAAAAATATCAGAAAACACCATACCGGAAGGAAATGCCATAAATGCAGAACAGTAGCATCTGGTAACAACTATGCAACTACTGGGGGAAAAAAAGAGCGTGCACTACAGTTGGTACCATCACCACTACACTACCACGCCATCCTCCGCCCCGTACCATCTTACTCGATCGTGATCTTCTTCTTCTCAGCTCGCCTCTTGGGCACGACCATGTGCAGGATTCCGTGCTCCAAACTAGCCTTGACATTATCGGTATCGACGGGGCTGGGGAAGCGGAATACACGCCTGAAGCTTCCGACGCTCCTCTCACTGACCCAGACCTTGGAGCCGGTATCCGCCTTTACCAGCTTCTTGACCTGGACCTCACCGGCGGCGGCGCTCTCGGGTTTCTCCTCGTCGAACTTCTTCTCCTCCGTATGCTGTTCGGGAGTCGTAGTGCCAGATGCGGGACCAGTGAAGCAGGAATGCTCGATCTTGCCGGCGACGACAACTGTCTGGCCGTCGGTGAACTCAATATTGATCGCAGACTTGTCGGACAGTCCTGGAAGCTCGCCCTCCAGGACGTACGTAGACGACGTCTCGTGCACATCAAAATTGGGCGCGAACGCTTTGCGGTTGGGAGCAGATTCCTGGCCAAGGAGGAGGTGGAAGAGCGGGTCGTTGAGCATGTTGATGAAAGACATCTTGTGAGTGTTGTTTTTTGTTGGTTGTAGGAGTGTGGTTCTTTTTTGGGGGGGAATGGGGGGTTCGAAAACCGATTTGTTTGTTCGAGAGGTACCTGTGTGTTTGAGTTGATGCTGGCGAGAGAAAGGAGAGGGCCCCAGCAGGGTATTTATGTCCTTGCAAAAGGAGTCGTGAAGCATGACCGGTGACGTGATGGTGATGCATCGTGCGAGTGAGCGAGGGTGTTCTCGAGGTTGCTGGAACCTGATTATGTGACACAGGATCTCTCGAATATTCTAGAAGTTTTGTATAACATCCATCTCGCGGCGGAAAGTTTCCGCATGCGGGATAGCGTCATACGGGGGATCCACAATACCGAAGTCATTGTCCCCATGGATGGCCGCTCGCCAGACTTGAGGATTCGCGTTAAGAACGGCAAGAACTATTACCTTGCACTATCCCTCAGTAAGGCCGTCCAATAATCTTGATGAAGTGATCTTGTAGAGCCGCCCGCTAACGCATGCGACAGTTCAACAGACAAAAGGATAATTCATCTCTTGGCCTTTTTATTTTTCCTCTCTATTTATTCATTGATCGCGTGCGACCTATATATAAGTACTTAGGTAAGTACTTAGAACAGCCCACAAACCATTCCATATTTTTTTTTTTTTTGTTTAATACCCGCACTCAGCCTAACTAGACTGTGGCGGCGTATACACATTTTGTCCGGTTCCCGTCCGCTGTCCGCGCGATGGCGGCGCGTTGCAGCTCCCCTTTGCCCTCCGCCCAGGCCTGTCCCAAGAAGATATGATGCGCACCAAAGAAATCACAAAGGAAAAGAGCCCGAACAAAAGAAAGAACACAGGAAAGCGTGACCCGCCCCCTTATCCTCGTCCGCGGATGCCATGAAGGAGGGGGTGGGGAGAAACAGCGGTAGTTCCTCCCTGGCGCCCAGCTCCTCAGCTTCCACCCTCCGCTCCTCTTCCCGCTCCCTGCGCTCCCTGCGCTCCCATTCCGACGCCTCGCTCCCTGTGCCATCCTCAGCCGGGACTAGCCTTGCTACATCCGTGGTGGAGAGGAAGTCTAGTATCACCTGGCTGCCCTCTTGTCGGTAAGGAGGTCCCGGATCTTTGAACTGGCTCTTCGCCCTCCTGCTTTCTTCCTGCACCTCTGCCCACGGGATCTTCTGTTAGGCCTTCCACTCGGGGCACACCTTGAAGAGGGATCCCGTGTCTGCGTCTTGTGCCGGCACCACCAGCACTGGGCCGTGGGCCGGTCCCTCGTCCAGTGTAGGTACTGCCCGGTGAGGCAGTGCCCAGTCTTCAGCTTCGAGGTGATCCTCTTGGGGCTACCTGCAACCCTGACATCCAGCTTCTGCCTGCTCGGCATTTTGTACTTGTTCCTGGAGGCCTGGCCTCCCGTCCACTGCTTCGCTTCTGCCCACTTCTTCTCCGAAATCTCCGCTTGAGGTGTGCGAAGGACCTGGGGAGCGGCATCGCGCGCGCCTCCGCCCAGTCCGAGTATCCTAGCCATTCCACCCCACGGGCGTCGGGCTCCTCCGTTGCGAGTTTGGCCCATTTGCTCGTTTCCTGGGACCCCCTTGTGTGCTGGGCACCACCGGATCTCGATGGTGATGTCCGGCCCGGCCCTCGGTAGCACTGCGATGCGCTTCCTTGCCCGAAGCGCGTACATCTGGCCAAGGCCCGGCTCCTCCGAGGCCATCCATCTGATGGCGGCCTATGTGTTGGTGAAGATCGTGACTTGTTCCGGTGTCGTCTGTCTTCTCGAAGCGGTCTCCAGCGCCCTGGCGAAGGCGGGGCACTCAGCGTCGTAGCCTCCTGGTTGTAGCACACATGGGCCTTGATACCCACCCAGGGTTGCCCATTTTTGCATACCAAGCACCCGGCAGCTCCACCATCAAGCCGTGACCCTTCCGTAGACTTTGTCAGTCCAGACCTCGTCTTCTCTGCCTCTAGGCTTCCGCCTCCCCTTCCTGCTGCAGTTCCACGTCGAGTGCTCTGGTTCCTTAGCAAAACTGTGCTCTCCATCCTGCCCGAGTATCTCAGGGCGTTAGTGAGCCGCCTCCCGACGGCTGTTGGGACGCCCACCATCTCCCTTGCCTGGTCGCCCAGTGGGAGGCCGAGCAACCGCAACCCGAACCGCCGCTGCCTGTTCTCCAGCTGGGCTGCCGCTGGTCTAAGCCCCGATTCCATTGACAGAGGTCCCAGATTGGTTGACCAGAAGCTGCATCTCGTTTGCTTGGCCGATGGTGCCCCGGGTTTGGTCCCCCTTCCACCACAACTCCGATCCGAACATGGCGACTGACTGGATGCATGCCATCATGGCTTTCCTGCAGTTTACCGGCGAAAGCCCCATCTGTCCTGCGAGTCGACGCACTCGGGCCATCGCGTTCTTCCTGTTCTTCAGCCGAATGACGTGGTGGTCCTTGAGCGTGAGTTGAGAGTCTAGCCAGACTCCGAGCCAGCGCGTCGCTTTGTTGTTGAATGGGACGGTGTTGGCACTCACTTTGACCGTTGCGGTGGGCGGGGTCTTCCTCTTGCGAAAGATCGCCGCCGCTGTCTTTCCGTAGTCAAAGGCCACTCCGTTGTTTGCTGCCCAACCAACAGATGCCGCTGCTGCATCCGACAGCTTTGCCGCTACTGCTTCGTCGTCCCTCCCGTCTGCCCACCATCCGGTGGACCTCGTGCTGTGGCTCGGGGCGAGTTTTGTGTCTTCCCAAGACAGCTCGATTTCATATACCTAGAGCTAGGTACAGAGAAATTGGTAGAAATTCTCAGGTTTAATGATAACCTCCTCCAAGAGAGTGAGTTTATCGCCTTCTCAGGTCGCGCTCATCTCTTGGCCTGGAGGAATGCCATTCGTATTCACAATCGCTCATGTACTTATCGAGTGACATACTGTGGATGGGAAAAAAGTCCCATCGTTGTGACTACTAGTATGTTGTTACTCGGGGGCCCACCTGTGGTGCGCGCTTTTGGAGCCTCAGGGACCGAAACGCGAACTACTGGTCAATGCGGGAATCATCGTTCTTTGTCAAGGTTGCCTGAGGGTTTTGCTGCTCTGAAATTGGTGCTATCATATGGACCGGCCTCACGGATTGGGGGCGTGGGTGAACATGGAGCAAAAGTCGAATTCATTGTCTTGTGTTTGATGGACGGGTTGGCAATTGCATTGACCGAGCCGGGCATTTGGAGTCATTTCTAGAGCCTTTCCCCCTTAATCTCGTACACATTCGTCCTCTGATCGGTCTGGAGATTCTCCCCTTCGGCCGTGTTTATGCGGTAGAACATAGATGCGGACAGTGGTAGAATTGAATCGACTGGCTTGTATGGGGAAGTGCCGCAAGTCCGAGACGGGGAACGCAAATGATGGACTGAAGCCGATATCGCTGTAGTACCATGCACGCTCTTCCGCAAAGGAATACCCCCCTCCCCCCACTCGGTCGGTCTGCAGCAACCACATTGATCAGTCCATCACCCCGACAAACACTCACTCTTCTAACCCCCCCGCGAAAACGGTGATCGACACCGAAAAATCGCGGCAAACATAAAATAAAAATAAGAATGTCGCGGGCGGCGATCAGGGAGCAGGAAAGATACCGGGCGGAAATGGAGGAGCTGCTGGACTGCGGTCGTGCTGAGGGGATCCTCATCGATTACCTGGATCAAGAACCTCTGTTCCTCTGCCACGAGGTGTCCCCACTCCTTCCGGTCACCGATGTCCGCAATCCGTTCAGCTTTGCGGTCGGCAACGAAATTGATATCGAGTTGCTCTGTATCCCAGATGGCGCGCTTGTCGAGAAGATAACTACCGAAAAACATGCGCTGTCGTTAATCGCTTCGGCTCTAAAACTCGGAGCTGTTGGACTAGCGGAAGGCGAGCTGAAAGATTTCTCTCGGTCGGAGTGCTTGCGCTTAGAAGAACCGCTCGTGAGGGATAACTTCATCCTGCCCAGGCCCAAGGATGGCATCAAGGATTTCGAGCCACTTCCGGTTAATGAGGAGAACGACGAAGGGCTGACGTGGTCTACACGGCTCCAGAAAGGTGTGAGGGAATTCAAGAAGAACCTCGGCACCGAAATTCTGGATACCCCGACCGATGCACAGGAACTCCTGAGATGCTGTGATCAGCCGGAGGAGATTGGCTTCGATGATGTTCTATGCTTAGAGGTAGGCTCGTTTTCCTCGGCCATGATCGTTTGCCTGACTCTGTTAGCACACGAATAACCGTCGGCTCATCCGTGAGCCGCTCAGTCCGCCTTTGCTTGTGCTCCCACCTCAAGGGACCCCAAAGCCACTGGCTTTAGACCCGGAAAGCCTTGGGGTTGAGCCGCTACCTATGCCGTCCGATGCAGATATGGTAGAAGCTATGACGGAGCAACTGATGGACGAGGACCTACTGAGAACACGCCGAAGCTCATCGCCGGGCCACTTTATGGAAGAGGTACTACTCCAGTTCTCGCATCTGAAGACTCCACAGGACCAGGAAGGCCTCGGGCTGGAAGTACCCCTCTCCCCACTGAACCAGAACGGCCTCAGGTTGGAAGTACCCCTCTCCCCACCGCAAACAGTGGGGCGCATCCGCTTCGCACCGAGCTTGAAAGCCGATATCCAGCCTTTGCTGCCGCCATCCGGCACAGACTTAACCCCTCAAACTCAGCTTGAAGACGTAGTTCAAGCGGAAGTCGAGCAGTTACAGCGAGAGATGGCCCAAGAGCAGCTGAAAGAGGCAGACGCAAAGATGCGGATCGAAGTACCCGTGATGGACTTTTCGATCCCGAAAATGCCGTGGGAGATCACACGCCAAGATATGGAGAATATCAGATATCTAGACAACTGGGCTGGCAATGCGAAACGAATGTGGCGCGGTATCAAAACCGTCGAGCTCAACATGCGTTGGGCACCGTTCACCCGGAAAGATGACGGGGTGCCTCCCGAACAAATTGAGGGCAGTGTGGAACTTCCGCTGACCGCGGAAGAGTGTGCATTGTCTGAACAGGAGTTGGTCGACTCGCTAGCGGTGGTGTGTATGAGCAACAATACGGAGGAAACACTGGAGTACGCGGTGATCGAGAAGAGCCCAATGACTGAAGCCAAAGACAAAGCCTCGCCGGTGCGAAAACGGAAACAACCAGCAGACACGTCACTCGAAGATGTGTTCAAAAGGATGCGTAACCAGGCAGCGGTCGTAGAAAATGCCCCGCAACCTGAGGATTCAGCAGATCAGTTCACGTTCAACGGCTTCTCCACTGCCAGTGCTCTGGACGCTTTTATGAGATCCCAAGGCATGACGCCGTCGCCTGCGGTGAATAATCGCCACCGGCAGATGCTGCCGCCGCCTCGGCCAGTCAACAAACCTCCCCAATTGGCAGCCATCAAGCCTCCAAGCTCCGCACTACCACCACCGCCGCCGATGCCGCCTTCGCCATACCCAGCAGCACCAGTAGCCGCCCCTAACCTGCCTCCAGCGGACTTTGTAATCTCATTCACGCTGGCCGAGCGCGGGATCTTCAAATCTATCAAGTCGACCTACCCAGCAGCACGCTTTATCGAACGAGACTTCCGAGACATGCTCGGTGACTTCCACACCCTCGGCTCGATCCGAGGACGGATGGTAATCGCCGACGCCGACCTGATCGTCTCCCCAACAAGTGGCCTAATCCTCACAACTCTCAACCGTTTAAACATACGGTCTCCTCTTCCAGGTGGAACCCCGGGAGTCGAGTACGGGCGCGATATCAAGACTCGCATCTTCGAGGTCAGTAAGCGTTACGAGCACCTCCAGGTTCTGGTCCGCGTCCCGGCCAAGGTGTTGACCGAACACGAGATCGAGGCTCTGGACTCGTTCAAGGAATTCGCTGTCTCTATGAAGCATGAGTGCACGATCGAACCGAGGCTTGTGCGTGACTCCGAAGAGGAAGCGGCTAGGTGGATCATTGCTGCTATGAAGAGCCACGGTCACGTGTTGAACGCAGATGAGACGGAGTGGGAGAAGTTCTTGAGGAATTTCGGACTCAATGCGATGGCCGCCCAGGTACTGCTGCAGGAGTGTGAGACTCCAGATGGGGTCGAATGGTTCTTGGACATGGAAGACGGCGAGAGGAAGGCGCGATTTGCGGGGTTGCTGGGAGGCAGAGTGCTAGAAAGGCTGCGGTTTGGCTAGTGAGAGGGAGCTAAGATTAGTTTGGTATGTAAGTTGGAAGCTCATAGATATGATACACGTGCATATTAGTACGTATGTACACTGCTACATACATATAAATAACCACATATGTACGTAGAACATTTCAGCTTCAGTAGCGACTTGTGCCCAAGTACGAAGCCGAGAATGAGATAGTCGGCGATGGTACCTTTCTCCCCTGCCCCATAAGCCTGCTGAAAGATGATAGGCTTTCAGGAGGCTCGCACCTATCTGATCACTCGAAGAATTGAATGCTGGTAGACACCAGTATATAGAGATCAGAGAACACATCATGGAAATCCTAAGGTATCTTCAATTGTCCAACCAGCCGATATCACCACGAGGGTCGCTCATAATCCTTAATCTTTGCTCGATTCTCACGTGTTTATACTACGTTCACCGAAATACCGCGTTGGGTAAAAAAGCTCATCACGTCCTCTTTCCCTTCCGAAACTTTTCATGCCACTTATTCTTCGCCGCCACTTGCGCAGCCGCCTTTTCACAAGCTTTGAGCTCTTCTGCGGCCACAACGCCGGCGGGTACATACCGGATGGTGTTTTTTGTAGGTAACTCATGGCAATCCTATCACCGCATGTATCAGCATCCCTTCCTTACCCTCCACAAGTAGTTAGAGAGAAGCCGAACCTTCAACACGTCCAGATTACATAGCAGCTTGCACTCCTGCGGCACAGCAGCCTTCCACCTTGAAATGAACGAGACATAAAGCATATCCGGCTTCCCACTGGTATGCCACTCCTCGAGCACCCACCGGCCTACGACATGCGCAGCCTTTTGGGGCAGGAGCACCCATCTGTTTCCTTTCCGCTCGCATATCCGCGACACGACCGTCTCCACGAGCGCTAGCGGGATCTCGCATTCGTCGTCTAATAGTGCGTCGAGCCGGAACGGCGTGCAGAGCTTGACGCCGGCGGCGGCGGCGTTGGTGAATGCTTCCTTCAGCGCCGAGAGGAGGCCTTCAGCTGTAGAGATGTATGACGAATTGTTGTACTCGAACGCCGAGAGATCCGTCCAGGCCGATTCGAACTCGGCGTCGGAGACGGGGAGGTTGTTGCGGAGTTGGTCTTTCGACATCCCTACATTGCTCTTGCTACCGCTGCTGCTGATGATGGCGGTGGTGGGGTATGGCAGGAGCAGGGACCGGAGCAAGGATTTCGTGTCTGGTGTGACGGGGAGGAGTTCAATGTACGATGTCACGGTAGATGTGGCTGTTATTCCGCCGCCACCACCGTCTTCAGAGGTCGGCGGGGATAGCAGAAATGATGTGTTGGAGCTATGGACCTGGCGGAGAGAGAAGGTTTTGTCGGAGGTGCAAAGGACGGCATGGTCTGCGGTTGCGCCGGTGTGCGTGGTGGCAATGGAAGTGGGTGCGGCTTTGATTTTCAGTCTGCAAGGGTGAGAATAGACCGGGAAATAGGTAGACGGGAGGCGTACGCACGTTGGTGGGTCTCCTGAAGTTATGAGGGACAGAATTGCTGGCGGCAGTTCCAGTAGACGGACGGGTTGCTGCTCGTGCGCGATGGAGAACGGAATAATAGTCGTATTGGCTTGTGAAGACATCTTGGTGCCGTGGGAAAGTTGTGTCAAGATGGATTGAGACAGGAAGACGCGACGCACTAAACAACAGCGCGTTTCATTGTCTTGGCGGGAACGTGACGACCCGTGACATGAGTTGTCCATCCAGCGTCACCCAACACCAGCCGAGTTTTCTGTCCCCCCACAGTACTACGTCTCGAGACCACTTAGTCATACATTAAGAGGGAATATAGGCGTAAGGAACCCCATATACGAGAAATAGAACACGGACCCCCAGCTGTAAATAGACAAGAAAAAGCAAAAACGCTGAAGAAGATAAAGGAGAAACCGAGAAAGAAGCTACAAAAGAACTACACTGTCACTTATTTGCACGCAGTTTTCAGCATGGGCAACCACACAATCTCCTCCTATCTCAGTATGTGACAACTTATCGTCGTCCTTTGAGAACTTCTAGCGCTTCCCGTGCATCTACTATCCTCCCACTGACACTCCTGAGAGCATCATGGAACTCCTTGAGAGTGTTGTGTAGCCTCTTCGCGTCTTGTCTTCCAGACGCTCCACCAGAGAAGTCACGCCCATCGATATCCATTCCCATCGCTCCTTGGAGAGTCTGCGACTCCACGCTGCCCAGACTGTCTTCCACTTGTCGAACGATCTTGGTAATCATATTCATCTTTTGTTCCATTTCATCTGCCTGCTTGTTGAAGTACGCAATCATCGGCTTATTGCCTGTAATCTCGTTTTCTCGCTGTGGAGCAGAGTATGTAGAGGCACGTTGAATGTACTGCGAGCGCTGTGCATGTGGCAAACGGAAGAGATCCAATGTGCGGATAGATAGCTGCGAGGCGTTATTGTCCGCCTCATGGTGTGCGCGCACTTGCTCGGCCACGGCTTGGTCGGATGCCTGGAGCGAGATTATTGTCTCGAGGCGATGAGTAAGGGCTGAAGCATCAACGGGGATAATCTCAAGCGCGTCGCGATGGGCGGAGAAACGATCAGCGAGATCGTTCGACAGTCTGATCTGGTTCTCGATATCTGCTCTGCGTAGATATTAGAGTGCAGTCCCGGAGGTGTGTGCGTGCAAACTTACTCGATCTGCTCGAACACTTGCTGTACCGACTGATGACAATCGCCGAAACGTGTAGTGGGTGTGAGTTTGGTTGCGTCGATCGTTGCCGCTGGTATCATCTGTGACTGTTGCTGCTGCTGTGTACCGCTCAAACCAGGCATCGTTCCGGCGCTGGAAAACAGTCCCGGTCTTCCTGTGTTACTGGTGGTGTTGGTGGCTGTGGGCGTACCGAAGAGCCCGCCCGATGGAGCAGCCGCTGCAGGAGCTGCTACGCCAAAGAGACCACCGCCGCTTGTGGAAGTCGCTGGAGCAGCAGGCGTCGCGGAGCCAAAGAGACCCCCAGTCGCAGGAGCTGCGCGAGTAGTCGTTGCTGCGCCAGCACCGAAGAGTCCCCCCGACGGTGCCGATGTAGTGGCAGGTGCCGCTGAACCAAAGAGCCCTCCACCAGCGGAGGAAGCTGCGGGAGCTGTGGGAGCTGCAGATCCAAATAGACCACCACCGCTCGAGGGCGCGGTTGCAGGAGTCGTCGAACCAAAGAGTCCCCCGGAAGGAGCTGGAGTCGTTGAACCAAAAAGGCCGCCGGTGGGTGCAGTGGCAGGCGTCGTTGATGCTCCGCCAAAGAGGTTCCCCGCGGGAGTCCCCCTTGACATGAGTATTAGCTGGCAAGGCTCACACGCTTCGTTTCTGAGTTACTTACGGTGTTCCAACGGGTTTCCCGAATAGAGACATATCAAGGGGAAATTCACGCGAAGAGAATTCGGCTCGAAACCCGTGGGGAGAGGGGGGTGGACGACGTAATGGCAGTCAAAGGCCGCAGTTGCGAAGGGAGATGGTTGTGGTGTTGTCGTGTTGCAGGACAAAAGTCTCTTTCGAAAGGGCACTAACTAGCAGCTTGGCGGCTTCTGTGGAGAGGCGGCTGAAAAGAAGAGAAGGCTGGCGGACAGGGCGCTCGTGACGTAAGGCTGACTAAACTAACTAACGCCAGCCCAATATAGGCTTGGTATCTAGAACGCGTTCCACCACCTTGCACTTCGACAGCATCACTGAGCGGACGTACGAAGAGAGAAAACGGAACGGACGCACTCATCCACCTTAAAGACCTGGACCACACTGCAATGAGCGCTATGGATCAAGATGATGATGAGTTCCTTTACGGCGATCACTCTTCGACACCTGCACAGATCGCACCCTCACAAACCTCCACGCCAGTTCCTGGGCTCAGCATTGCAGCCCCTCCCCCAATACAACCGGAACAGACTGCAACTCCAGCATTTACGGGACATGTAGATCAGGACGCCTTAGAAGAAGGCGAAGAGGGTGAGGGGGTTGAGGAAGAGGAGGAAGTCGAGGTTTCCGACGACGACGATGTACTGTGCTGCCCGCTCTTTCTGCCCAATACACGAACACAAACTGACACGCGAGACAAGGATATCGAGCTAGTGATCGAACGAAAAGATGGAAGTCGGCCAGAGCCTCCCCCGCGACCTGAACGGTACAATCAGATTCGCACCGCATCAGCGCGGCCTTCCGCCGCCGCTATCGCAAAGCCCTCCTCGTCAACCTCCCCCACACCACAGACCGCGGTAGTACTCGCCGCCCCAGCAGTGGCGACCTCAAAGCTCGACATCAATGCGATACCCAACTACAACGGCACGCCGATCAACAAAATTCCGATGGATTCAGACCTATTGCCAGCCGACAAGCCGTGGCGGAAACCCGGCGCCGACGTCACCGACTACTTCAACTACGGCTTTGATGAGTTCACGTGGACGGCGTATTGTCAGAAACAGGAGGGGTTGCGGGAAGAGTTCTCGCCGCAAAAGATGATGGAACAGATGATGATGATGTCGGGTATGGGTATGGGAATGATGCCCGGTATGGATCCGAGCCAGATGGGTGATATGAGTGCGATGATGGTCGCGGGTGGGTTCGGAATGCAACAAGGACAGGGCGGCCCGGGTGTTGGTGCACAAGGGGTGCCGCCGCAAGGTCCTGGCGGTGGCCAGCAGGGCGCTCAAGGCATGGACATGATGGGGGATCCGAGTATGTACATGGGTGGCCAGGCATTCGACGGGAGGGGCCAGGACGCAGCCTATGGAATGGGCAGAGGCGGAATGTGAGTATCCATCTTCCATGAATCCCTTCCGTTCCGTAAGCTCATTGTTGTGTAGGCCACCACAGGGACCCTCAGCCGCTATGGGTGCCTATGGGAACTACGACCAGAATATGATGCAGGGTGCCAGGGGTCCCGGTGCGTTCGGTCCCCAACGAGGGCGCGGTGCGAGAAGGTGGTGACGATTGCCATCTCCGTTTATGTTTATAGGTGTCTGGTCTTCGGCATGAGGTTAGCTCCTGCTGTCGTGGTGTATCGGCTTCTGTGGAGTGATTTGGGTTTACCCGTGGAGCGGGAGCATCGTGATGCCCCTCTATGCTGCAGTGATCGCCATATCCATCAGACCGTTTAATGTAATCTATCAAACCCATAGACAAAATCGGAACATGGAATGATGTTACATACAAGAGTCAGTAGCCATGTTCACATCCAGTGATCCCTCAACTCCCTTCGTCACCCTCTCACTCACCACAATGGCCAGTATTGCCACTCCCGAGTTCCCGTCCCACCTCCGCTCGCTCTACTCCGCCGACTCGATGTTTGCGAAGAACAGGCTGCAAGCTTTTTTTCTTGTTTATTCATACTCGCATACAGCCCATCTGGACTATGGCGGCGTGCCTTCTTCCCCCCGCTCTCCACCCTGGCCTGTCCCGAAAAGATATGAAGCGCACTAAGGAGAGGCAAAATAAATCACAAAGGAGATCGCCCGCGCTCCCTCACTTCCCCTCCCTACTGCTCCCCCTCTATCGTCGATAGGCCGGCGAACAGCTCCGGGAGGGACTACAGACACTCCTCCTCCACCCCCAATTCCTTATCCCTCTTCCACCTTTCTGTATCCCTTTCCTCCCTTCCCCGAAGCCCCCATTCTAATGCCTCGCTCTGTGCATCGTCCTCAGTAGCGTCTGGCACTCTCCTCCCTACCCGCGTTGCGGCAATGAAGTCCAGGACCGCCTGGCTGCACCTTTCGTCGGCGAAGAGATCCCGGATACTGAAGCGATCCTTGCCCCTCCCCGTCTCCTTCCTGACCTCCGCCCACAGGATCTCCTGCTTCCCCTTCCCCTTCCCCTTGGGGCAGTTCTTGAAAAGATGCTCCCGGGTCTGGTGCTTGTATTGGCACCATCCGCACTTGGCGTCGGGCCGGTTCTTCGTCCACTCCAGGTATTGCTCGGCGAGGGCATATCCGGTCTCCAGCTGGTAAAAACGCGAAGCAGTCCTCTTGACGCTGCTGGCTGCAGTTCGGTCTGGGCATTGTTTGCGTGGGATCTTGTACTTCCTGGCAGTGATCCGGCTTCGCAGCCCATTGCCGTGCGTCGGTGCGAGATCTCTCGCTTCAGGTGGGTAAGGGGCCGTGGGAGTGGCATCACCCATCTGCTCCGTAGGCAGGCCATTCGATGCCGTATGCACCTGGCTCCTCCGCTGCCAACTTTGCCCGTTCATCTGCCTTCTCGCGACACCACCGGATCTCGACGACGATGTTCGGCCTGGCCTTCCGTAACGTGGCGATGTGCTTCCGTGCTTGGATTGCGTACATCTGGCCTTCCCGGGTTCCTCTGGGGCAATGCGCCGGATGGCAGCTTGCGCATCGGAAAAGACGGTGACCCGCTCCGGTATTGTTGCGTGTCGCGCTGCCGTCTTCAGAGCCCTAGCGAAAGCAGCGCACTCCCTATATAATCGTAGGCCTCCTGGCTGTCGCCCATGTGGACCTTACGGCCCACCCATTTCATTCCCTTTTTCCACACGACCGCGTAGCCCGCTGCTCCACTTTCCAGCCGTGACCCGTCGGTGAACATGGTGAGGCCTGGCCCGACACGTTCTGCTTCAGCCCATCTGGGTAGTCACATCCAGGGCTTCCGGCGCCTCTAGCAGGACAGTGGATTCCATTCTACCTACGCACCTGTAGCCTTTTCCCGATGGCTGATTCTGTACTGACAGCTCCTTGGCTTGGCCGCCCTGTGGCAAGCTAACCAAGCGGAGCCTGTACCGCTTCTGCCTGTTCTCCAGTCGTGTTGCTGCTGGCCGGAGGCCAGATTCCATAGCGAGAGCTCCAGCGTTGGTTGTCCGAAAGCATCCTGTAGCTGCCCGAGCTTCCTGGTTGGCCAACTTCTGGATGTCGTCTGCCCTTCCTTTTGTGCCTGCTCTATCTCCCTTCCACCACAGCTCAGAGCCGAACATAGCAATAGACTGAACACAGGCTATCATGGCTTTCCTGTATATAGTTGGCCGGCGACAGACCCATCTGCCCAGTAAGTCGGCGGAGACGGGTCATCGCATTCCAGCCCTTCCTCATTCTTTCGGCGTGGTACTCCTTTTAGGGCAAGCTGCGAGTCCAGCCATATCCAAAGCCAGTGGGTGGCCTGCTTACCGAATGCCACGTTCAAATTACCGGCCTTAATGGTTGCCTTGGGAATGGCTTCCTTCTGCTTCCTTTCTCTCCGAAAGAGAGCTACCTCGGGTTTTCCATGGTCGAACGCCACACCGTTGTTGGTCGCCCACTCGAGGGGTGTTGCCACTGCCGTTTCCAGCTTGTCCGGCACCTCTTGCACGGATTTTCCACCTGCCGGTCCGACATAAAGCTCATTGGCCAGCGGGTGAGGCCCGGCTCAAGGCTAAGAGCTTCCATACGATATCCCAGATGCGCCTTGCTGACATTGTTGAAAGCAGACTTGACGTCCATGAACAGTGCCCCTACCATCCGCTTCTGATCCCAATCTTGCTGGGTGCGGTTCATGAGGGTAGCATCCAAACTATCCTTCAAAGAGGCCCCTTTCCCGTTCCAGATGATCCGAAATGAGGCGTGCTGCCGTTCTTTCCACCAGCTTGGCGGTGACATCGAAGAGCGAGATCACCCTGTAGCTGGCACGGATACGGGAGGCCCAACCGAATGCATCTACCAGCTATACTAGTCGCCCGCGGGCCCGTTCCCAGAATACCCCGAGAACCCCAGCAATTATTCCGTCATCGCCTCGGGCCGAAGAGTTGGCTGCCTGGCTGAGTAGAGTGCCGGCAAAGCCGACCCCAATCCGCCGGAATGCCTGGCCACCTGCTGCTGCCTCGTACGGTCCGACGTCTGCAGGCGCTGGCGGGAAGTGTCCTTTGTCTAGAGCCTTCTCACGCTCCTCGTGGGTTTCCGCCTGGAGCCCATCCTCATCAATGGGGATTTGGCCGGCTTTGTAGATTTTCACGGAGGTGTACCGGGTGGCTGTCCAAACCTCATTTACTTCTACATCTTGCAAGAGCTCGTTCCAGCAGGCCTTTTTGGCACGCCTAACAGCACGTCCCGGATCCCGTCTAGTACTAGAGGAGAGCGGCCTCGGAGTTCAGGCGGTTACGGACCGCTAGAATATCTCCCTCCTCGGAGAGGAAGGGCATTCATCTATTGCACTCCTCCTCGGATGAGCACCTCTCCATCTTCCATCCCATAATACACCGCGTCTGCGTTTCTGTCCGCAGCCGAGAAGATCCCATGCTCGACCACGCCCACGATCCCGCGTATCCGCGCCGCCGCATCGCTTGCCGCCGCGATGCCCCCTCCCGGGAACGCGGCATCGAGGATGAAGTTCCCATTGTCGGTCACGCACGGCCCGGCCTTCGCCTTGCCGCCGCTCCGGAGCACCGGCGTTGCGCCCAGCTCCCTTAACCGCGACATCACGTACGGTGTGGCGGCCGGAAGCACCTCGACTGGCACGCCGGGAGCGTATCTCTCCCCCAGCCTTAGGGAGATCTTGGTCCAGTCTACTCCCCCCTCCCCCCCCCGCCGCCACATTTTTAGCCCCGACTAACTATGTACTCCCATCCGATCATTCGCCCTGCCCCCTCACCACTCACCAGCAACGACAACGAACTTCCTTGCATTGACGGCCACCAGTTTCTCCATCAGCAGGCAGGCACCGCCGCCCTTGATACAGTTGCCGGCGGGGTCGACCTCGTCGGCGCCGTCGAAAGCGACGTCGATGGAGCCCGGCGGCACCTCGTCGATCAGCGCAACGCGCAGTCCCGCCGACAGCAGCAGGCTCCGCGATTGATGACCCGTCGGGACGAACGTGTTGTTCGGCGTCGCCACCTGCAGCAGCGACGAGACCACGTGCACCACCGTGCTGCCGCTGCCGATCCCAACGTAGCTGTGCGCTGGCAAGAAGTTGTCGCGGACAGCACGGGTGGCCGCGAGCCGCTTCGCGCGGTCGAGCGAGGTGGTGAGCGTCGAGAGCGGGCGGAGGAAGAGGGGTCGCATGGCGGGTGGTGGGGGTTGCGGGGCAAGGGTCAAGATACTAGGCGTGCTAGAATGACAAGCCGCAATATGCAGTTAGTTAGGTCCGTTGATGTCGGTACCTAATTATCACTCGGTTTACTTGTGCAATCACTCGGTGTTTCAACGATGTTCAGCCGTAAACTACAGCAGCAGCAGAATACCCACCTGCTTATCGCCGCATATGGGCACCGATGGAAACCCTCCCTCCTCCGGGTGTTCCGCTATTCCGGCTCGCCGCTAGTATCACTCTATCACAGTCAAGGCGTCGAACGTGATATGTATTTCGCATATCTAACTCCTACGTGTCACGCACCCTGGGCTGTACTCGGCTTTATTTTCGCTATTGAAATGTAGAAGCACAATGCCTGGTCTGGGCCCAGCAAGAAACCCATTTCCCATCCTAACGATCGGCCATGGTCACATCACTGTTGGAGTCGTCGAGGAAGAGGTTGTCACCGATGGAGCCGCCGATGATGGAGCTGTCGATCGAGCCGTCGATGATGGAGATGCCGTTGATCGAGCCGTCGGTGATGGAGCTGTCGTCGATGGGGTTGCCGATGATGGAGTTGTCACCGACGGAGCCGTCACCAGGGGGGCCGTCGCTGCCGGAAGGGTCGTCGGGGCGCACAGGATCGACGAAGCTCATCGGCAAGTGGTTCAACACATTGCGGATGAAGCCCTTCTCGTTGATGGTGGTGATATCCCGCACTTGTCCGCCGACGAGCAGCGGCAACTTGATGGAGACCAGGTAGCCCTCGTCGGCGAGCCTTCTGCAGGAGTTGAAGCAGATGCGCAGCAGCTCGCGGCGGACGTCCTCGTCGGCGCACCGCTCGGGGTCGTCGCACCCTTCGAAGAGGGTGATGGCGGTGCGCATCGCCGCCCACTGGCGCTGGGTCTCGGCGGTGGTGAGCAGGGCCGCGAACCGGAGAGGCAGCCGGCTCTGGCCACAGCCCGACGACGGGTTATAGTGCACCTGTGACAGCAATGGCTGGCCGTACGACGCGATTGGGTGCCTCTTGAATAGAGACGAGAAGTCGACTAGCAGCTTCGTGGAGAGCGAGCCCTTTCCTGGCCGAGGGGCAACGCAGTAGTCGCCGGCCGTGAGCTGGAGCTGGGTTGGGCGGCGGTGGCGTGGCGCGGCGGTGGGCATGGTTGTAGTGTTGGTGAGGCTCTTTTTCGGGGAAGAGGAAAGGGGTGAAGGGGGATGGAGATATCACGCCTTCTCCGAGTGATGGTGTTGCCGGTGCCGGGGAAGGTGCAGGTGTGCTGCTTTCCCGACCTCTCGAGCGCTCCAGAGATCTCCCTATTGGGGATCTGTGGAAGGCGTGACGTTGTTTTAACCACAGGTTGCAAGCCACTCCGCCGCGGCGGCCACGGAATGGATGCCATTGTAAAAAGAACCAAATGCGTCCACAGTCCTGTCATGCATTGGGTGAGTTCAAGGATGCATAATCATCCGAGGTTTGGCCCCCTTACCGAAACCGAATACAAATGAAGAAGCCACACTCTTTGGCGCTGGTCTTCTCCTGTGCATTTATTTGTGGCTTCAATTATTTACATAGCTACGGCCGGCCCCGCCGGGACAGGGCTGACACGTCCGCGCTTCTCCGTCCCGTCTGGGGGATACGATCTTTTCGTCCCATCGCTCGAAGAGCCGACAGTGGGGCCGGACAAGAATCAGTAGGCTACCCCGAGGATTACGGGCAAGATCAACTTTGACAGACGTATTGGGACGCATTTGCGAGTGATGCGCCGTGTCCCCAATTTCACAAACCAACCATTAGTCATGTAAATGCCCTTACCCAAGAAATCTCGCCCTGTTGCCTTTGCCCAGCCGAATAATGCCAGAAGACAAAGGCTTTCTGCTCCGGGTCTGGCATTAACATTCGCAGTCACCGCCACCTCTGGTTACATGTAGTTACGTACGCAAGTACCTATCATAGCCGGAAGTGTGAGACATCACTCGCTTCTCTGTCCAGAAGCCTACAAAAGTACATACTTGAACACCCTAGCTAGATATTATAATATCGTCATGATCCAATAAGGTCGCACACGATCAATGAAGCATCATCATCAACCCTAGCTAGATATGTGCGTTCTATTATCACATACCCCCCAACTTTGCCTGCCCTCATTAAGCCCAATGGTGACCTGGACTTCATCCCTTGCGGCCTTACGAATCTCTTTCTGAAGAGACGACGCCATCTTAGCCTCAAGTCTCTTTTCGGATTCTTTGATGACTTTTCCAATTTCGCGTCCTGGAGGGGGGGGTTTCTCGTCCAGATGGGAGAGTTGCTTGTCTCGATATCTATACATAACTACAGGCGCGCTAGTGGAATGAAAACTTTGATGGACCCATGATCGCATACCAGTTTGATAACACCTCGGAACCTCCCTATTCTGTGCTATCCCACCAGTTTTACTCCCGTTCACACCTCATCGCTCTCCCAGTCTGCCATCCAATCGGATGATCGGACTCACGCAACACGCCGTAGCAATGGCCAGAGCATGCTTGGCTTCCCACCCACCCCTCGACTCAACGACCTCTGCCTCGAGCTCCAATGCCGCGACCAACCGTGCAGCCGTAAGGACTGCGCGGGCTTGGGGTAACTGGCTGTCGACCATTGCACCAGATCGGAAGATGAGAGGCATTCTGCAAACGTGGTATGCAGATAGGCACAGTGGGCCGACTGGTGTTAGTGCGTGTCATAGAACGCTTGAACATTTACTCGTATCGAATCGGTCTTTCTCGTTCACAGTTTCCAGCCCGTTGCCCATTATACTTTCTGAACTCGCTGCACATGGTGTCCGCCTGGCCGTTCCGCTTGATCGTTCCTGGGACCGCCCGAGACGTGTAGTAGTGTCATTCCATGAAGAATCACAAAACTACCTGCTGCTCGCTGATGTTTCGTTGGAGACGATCAGGTGCCGTCTTCACACTAGCCATCGTGTGTTGATCTGCAAAGCTAATTAATCGACTTAGGTACATAGATACTGATAGAGTAGTGGGGGGGTAAAAACGTAGTTTTCTCGCTAAACGCATATTGCTATCGTATCATGACGTGAAAAATCATACGTATTTTGATCATTTGATGCGCGTATAGCGGGAAAACTGCGTTTTCCCATTGACTATACGGCACACGCTACAAGCAGTGCGGGAAAAGGTCCATCAGAGAAAGAAACAAAGTGCTTTCTAGTGATATGGAGCGTCCGACTGGAGGTGACATGTTTTAGGACATCCAAAACGATTGCTGGGCATATAGAGGCATCGCACATACGCAATTCCGGGAAGGGATGCGGTTACCAATCATCTAGGACACGGATTCTCACAGCGCTCCACATACGACCATCGCACGAATAAGCCTCCACGGAAAAAAAAAAGTTGGGATAGACGGCCGTCTCGAGACTGCCCGTTTTGAGGCTTGAGGGAAACCTCCAGGCCCGGGGGGAGCCAAACTATTTCCCGTCGATCTAGAAATCAGAGATGAAGCTGTGGCTTCACCGCTAAAACGAATGCTGAAACGACCGACATTACTCCGACATTTGTCTGTCTCTCCCACTCCTACACCCACGTCCCGACAGCGGACTCCGGCAGCCTATTAATCCCTATCATTGTCCGCCGGAATAGAGGAAAAAGGGCCCAACATCAACGTGAACCCCAGCTCAAATTGGGTCTATATTACACATCTACTTGTGAATGTGAGTATTCCCACCCACCCACCCATCCATAAACTGCTCTCGTCACCGGTATACTGACACGATTTGCCGTGCGTATGTATGTTTGTGGTGCCGTTGAGATGTCGCATACATATGTAGTTTTGTAAGTGCCGAAATCCGGGGTCAATCTACCTAGATTAGCCTAGAGTCTAGACTTAGGAGTACACATGGATCTGGGAGCCAGCTAGAAAGGTCTTTCCATTTCTATATATGCCTTCCCTTGGGTTACGCAACAGCACAGCAGGAGGATGGCAGCCATACATGCTACATCACCCGGCCTTGCCGAGCTTCCGTCACATCACAGCGTGTGGCAGAAGCCATCACTTGTCTTGGGAAGAAAACTCACCCTGAGTCATAGGATGAGGTTTGTGAACTGTTCTAAGTACATATAACTCATACTTACCAACATACCTCGCTTGTGAGTCTCGGAATGACTTTAAACTTGCCCTAAGGGTATATGAGGATGAAATGCTGCGTCGGGCTAGATTCAGGGCTTTGTCCTTGTCCAGAGGCAGATGCTAATCTACCCTCACTCTTTATCGCCATGATCTATGTAGGTCGCACGCAATTAGCGAATAAACATTCAATAAATAAACAAGCAAAAAGCGGCAGAAGCCATCGCGCGGCACATCATCGGCTGGGAAATCGGGAGCCATACGTCTTGTAATACGCAAGCTCGGACCGGAGCGGCCCCCCTTCAAATAATCCGGAATTTTGAGGCTTGATATGTAGTATTTCGTCTGCTTTTTTGTGTTGTCATCAACCGCTTGCCACCTTTCTAGATCGTGACGATACACACAATCCGTTTCCGTCCACTGTCCTTTCGGCACGATGTGGCTCTCCCCTGCCCCCCGCCCTGGCCTGGCCCAAAGAATAAGAAATGCGTCCAAACCCCCCACTCATTCCCAATCCCACTCCTCTCCTTGGTCTCATCCCCCCGCTCCCGAAGCTCCAACTCCGACGCCTTGCTCATGACATCCTCTTCAGCACTCTCCGTCCCCACCCTTCGTCCCACATGCGTAGCCGAAAGAAAGTCCAAGATCGCCTGGCTGCAGCGCTCACACACAAAGAGGTCCCGGATTTTAAGCCGATTTTTACTCCCCTCGGTCTGCTTCCTCACAGCCCACAGAATCTTCTGCCGGCGCTTCCAGTGTGGGCAGCACCCAAAGAGGTGCTCCAAATTCTGAGTCCGGTATTGATACCACCAGCATTTGGCTGTCGGCCGCTCCTTTGTTCAATGGAGGTATTGCCCTATGAGACATTGCCCGGTTTTCAGCTGGTGAAACAGCCTCTTCGAATACCCATCCACCACTCTGTTCGGACCCTGCTTGTCTGGCATCCGGTTGGCTTTCCGAAGCGCTACGTTTGCTTTCTGGCCCGAATGGCATGTATCTGGCCGGGGCCAGGTTCTTCTGAAGCCATCCGCCTAATGGCGGCCTGGGCATCTGTGAAGATCGTGGCCCCTCTCCGGGGTTATTCCGCATCGTAGGCCTCCTGGTTGTAGCCCATGTGGGTTTTGATGCCCACCCAGCGCTGCAACTGAGTATCTGGTAGGTCTGTGAACATGGTGAGGCCCAGATCGGGGACGCTCCGCTTCGGCCTTGGCTGAGGCTAGTTCCTCCAGCAGAATGTCGGAAGCGTCTCCGGCTCCGCAAGTAAGATTGTGCTCTCCATCCTACCTGAGTATCCGAGGGCACACTCTAGCCGTTGCCCGGTACCTGATGCTGCGCCCACCACCTCTCTGGCCTGATCACCCTGAGGTAGGCGGAGCAACCGCAGCTCAAACCTCCGCTGTCAGCCCTCCAGCTACGTGGTCGCCAGTCGGAGTCTCGCCTCGATCGACAGTGCTCTCAGGTTGGTTGTCCGGAAGCAGCCGGATTTGCGTTTGTCCCAATAGTTACCCCAAGAAAAAAAAGAAAAGAAAGATTGCGTGAGTGCGAGCGATACCCCATGAAGATGATCGGATGCTACTGTACGATGAAAGGAAGAAGAAAAAAAAGCGCCTCCAGAACGCCGATTTGTTCAACTCTGCGGCCCATACCTGTGGTTCCCTGCAGCTTGGAATATAGTGCGCCGGTCGAACACCTGGGAGAGGCACGGTCAGGTGCCATCCGGGAGGGCTCCAGGAACAGCCTGTTGATTGCCACAAGGCTGTCCCACGTCACGTTTTCCCTTCCGCTTGACAGCTACCGGGCAGTTAAGGGGGGCTCCAGGGCAACGACAGCAGGAAGGTTACCCAATTGTGCAGCCTGAAATCCCATAACTAATCCTGACCGAGTTAAAACGGGCATGTTGCGCAGTGGATTGCGCAGTGTATTTTATTTTTATTTTTTTGGTGGGGGGGGGGGCTTAATCATAATCGCATTCAGCCTATCTAGACTACGGCGGCGTACATTTTGTCCGCGATGGCGGCACGTTGCAAGGTCCCCTTTTTGCCCTCCACCCAGGCCTATCCCGAGAAAAGATGCACACCAAAGAGAAAAACGTAGGGTAATAAAGGAAAGCGTGACCGTCCCCTACGCCCTCTTCCGTGGACGCCATGAAAAGGGCGGGGGCAAGAACAAAGGTAGCCCCCCCCCCCCACCCACCCAGCTCCTCCGCCCTCCTCTCCTCTCCCCGCCCCCTCCTCTCCCTCCTCTCCCATTCCGACCCTCGCTCCCCGCGTCTTCCTCAGCCAGGGCCAGCCTTCCCACATCCGTAGTGGAGAGGAAGTCTATTACCCTGACTGCACCTCTCGTCGGCAAGGAAGTCCCGGATCTTAAACTGGCTCTTCCCGCTCTTGCTTCCCTCCCGCACCTCTGCCCACTGCATCTTCTGCTGGGGCTTCCAGCGGGGGCAGTTCTTGAATACGTGGTCCCGCATCTGTGTCCTATACGGGCACCACCAGCACTTGGCAGTAGGCTGGTTTCCTGTCCACTCCAGATACTGGCCCGTGAGGCAGTGCCCTGTCTTTAGCTGGTAGAACCTAGAGGCAAGCATCTTAGAGCTGCCAGCCTCTGTCTTGTCCGGCCTCTGCTCACGTGGCAGCCTGTACTTCTTGGTGGTGACTCGGCTTGCAGCCCAGCAACGAGCTTCACCCCACTTCTTCTCAGAGATCTCTCGCTTGAGGTGCGCAAGGGATCTGGGGAGTAGCATTGGTCGCGCTCCAGCCTGTAGCCATTCCACACAGTGTGCGTCCGGCTCTCCGCAGCGAGCTTTGCCCATTCATCAGCCTTCTCATTACCTGGGACACCTTTGTGTGCTGGGCGCCACCGGACCTCGATGGCAATGCCCGGTCTGGCCCTCCGTAGTGTCGCGATGTGCTTCCGCGCCAGGATCGCGTGCATCTGGCCGGGCCCAGGTTCCTCCGATGCCATTCTTCTAGTGGCAGCTTGGGCATCAGTGGAGATAGTGACCCTCTCTGGCGTGGTTGCGCAGTGTATAGGGCGGAGTGGTATGTGATTGTTGGGTGTTGTGGTAGAAAGAGAAATCACGGTGGCCGACACACTACCATTACCTTGGGGTGTTTGGACGAACACAAATCGCCGGGTATCGGAACATCACAAACTTTGGGTACCGGGGCAAAATGCCGTATTTATTACCGAGGTTGTTTCTGGTTCGTCAATCAAGCAGTAGAAGATAAGCAAGTGATCATGGAAACTCGTATACGCCAGTCTTAAATCATGAGGAAAAGGCCAATGTAGAGAAGTAGAAAAAAAGTAACACAAGAACTTGAATAATAGTATATGTTAGGCAGATTCATCTACTCATCGTCATCGATTTCCCAAGTGCCAGGGGTACTTGGGAATCCGCCGCGGCCATATCCACCACTGGCTCCAGGAGTCGGGGCCGTTTCAGCTCCCCATCCAGAGGGGGTTGAGGCTGAAATTGGGCCCGGAGTGGGTGCGCTCGGGGTGGGGGCGGACAATGGGTTTCCCGGAGTCGGGGCGGAAAACGGCGGGGGAATGAACTCTGGAGACGCAGCGCCATAGGCTCCTGGGGTGCGAGCCGTAGTGTTTGCGAAGTTACTGGAATCCTGACCCCAAGAATCGATAACCGAAGGCCGACCAGGGGTTTTTGATCCAGCGTCCCAAGCACTACGCTCCGAGTCCGCAATATATGGGGTACGTGAAGACGGGTTCCAGCTGTCACTGCTATTAGAGAAAAGATAAGATTCGATGGAGCAGTATAAACTTACGCAGGAGTTCTGTTGCCTTGGTACACGGACCGGCTTCCATCACCACCCCCCCAAGCAGGAGTCCTTCCGCCAGAAACATACGCGGGCGTGCGCCCTCCATCGTTGTTAGCCATCCAGGCGGGAGTGCGGTTTCCAGTGCCCGAATGATCGATCTGGGGGGTTCTGCTTCCACTGTTCCAGCTAGGTGTGCTCGAACCGCCCGGGACCCTGAACCCGCCGCCACCGTCGCCACGACCAACTGGGCGAGCGAAATCTTGGTAGCTTTTAATAGCACCAGTGATAGAACTAAATTTCACGTTAGCCAGCATCGATGGCAAGTCTCGAATGGTAACATACTCTCGGAAGCCCAACTTCATCTTCTCGATGGTGATGGTCTTGTTTTTAGTGTGCAGCTCCACACGTGCGGTATGGTCCGTAGCGTCTTTGACGATTCCCATGAGACCTTTGTAGGGACCCAGCCGAACTGTGACGGTCTGGCCGATAGTTCTGTCCCTGCCACCCACTTTCGGAGGGGGCATCATATTGCCACCACTGGCGCCGTTCCTCAACAACGCGGGATTCATCTTCGAGAGATCAGGCCCAGCAGCCTGGTCAACACGACCTCCCTTGGCAGCGATAGTCGCCACGTTCGAAGCCCTGCAGACAAACACGCCGTGATTCTCGGTGATCTCACGGCTGTGCAAGAAAACGAACGAACGATAGATGTGCAGTACCACCCCCGTGCGAGTGTTGCCACCAATCTCCTTAACAGTATCTCCGAGACGGATCTCCGAGCCATTACGGTCGATGGCAACCGCATTACGACGAGAGATCCTGTCAGCGATTTGGGATAGTATAACAACACGCATGTCACCATTCTGATCGAGAACTCGCAAGGAAGCTCTCTCCGTCTTGATGACACATCCGACGGTTGAAGCACTTCACACTATTAGCTATGGTGTAAGAGGAGGAATATTGTGACTCACTCTATCTGTACTAGGTCGTGTAGATCGTATTTGGAAGACTTAGACATCCCTCCGTCGGCAGCTTCGCGAAGATCCTTGGAGAAAACCGTGATCTCTTCTATGTTCTCTTCTCCGGTAATCAAGGTCACCTTGTCCTCGAGAATCCGAACGACCGTACCAGTTTCGTCACGGAATCGACCACCAGTCACCTTGACATGGTCTCCTTCCCTAAAGCGTTTCCTCAAGCCCTTAAACGGGACCTCCAACCTCTTGCCTTTCAATTCGCCCTCGATAACGTCCATGGTGACGATATCCCCGTGCACGCTAACAGCCTTTCCGATCATACCCTGCTGTTCACCATCGTAGACTTCAACCGTATCACCGACTTGGTATGTCGAGATAGAGGTCTTGAGAGACTGCGCCAGGGCGTTGAGATCAAGCGTCTCTGCACCCTCGTCAACAGTCGAAGCAAACTTGGTAACTTCCTCGAGCGTCGGGCTAACACCCTCGGTAGTGATATGCGTGAGCCGGACGTCCTTGACCAAGTAGCCATCTTCATACTCGTCACCCATGTACGTGTAATTCTTTCGACCGCCGTTGGCCGCCGTTCCTTTACTCAGCATCTTCGCGTGGTTCTTCTGGGCTTCGTTTTCGGAGAACAGGCGCTGCGGAGGCCTACCAGCGACGGTATTGGCCTTGTTGAAATTGCCCACCCGCTTCCTCTTTTGACCAGGCGGCAGATTGGGGTCATCGCGGTTCCTCTCTAAGTTGCTGTTGCCATAGTCAAGTCGAGGCACCATGCGAATGCGGACCTCAAGGCCGTTCGCAAGAACATTCTCAACCTGGGCAAGATCACCTTGGTACTTCCCGCGCTTGAGGCGAACCCACGCACCAGGCATGATTTCCACAGACTTGACGACGTTCAATAAATCCGGCATTTCCTTAATCGGAACAAGAATCTGGGGGGACCGCGGGTAGACGTTGGAAATGCCGGTCAGTGCTTCCAGTACGTCGCTCTGCTTGTACGCCTCGACGTAGATATATCCTTGCATTGCATCTCGTTCAAAAGCCGAAATGATAGGCATCGGGCGCTTGGTGCCTTCTAACTCCTCCATCTTCTTGATGATCGAGAAAATGACCTCCCTCTCCTTTCCGGGTCGACACTTGACTCCCCAGATGTTGGGATCCTGAACGGAGGGGAGCAACAGTCGACGAGGTACGAGTCCCGAATCTGGACCACGACCCCTCTTGGATCGACCATGACGATTCCTCAATTCTTCGGCCATAGCCTCCAAATCTTCGGCTTGCTGCTGTTCATGTTGGCGATCGAGCTCGCGGTGCCGGTGCTCTTCGCGATACTCTCTGTGATCGTTGATCTCTGGGAGCTCTTCGTCGGCAATGAAGCCCTCTTCTTCTTCCTCGTCGACCTCTTCGTCATCGTCATCTACTTCAGCCTCGTCGTCGAAGAAATGGTTCAGTCGGCGACGGCGCTTGCGTTGGGGCTGTGGTAGTCACAAGGAAAATCGCGATCAGCAGAGCCCCAAAAACCAGCACCGACAACAAGCAAATTGAGTGCGGCGCATACCACATCGTCGTCTTCTTCATCGTCTTCATCGTCTTCGTCATCCTCCTCCTCCTCTTCCTCATCTTCATCCGCGGGCACGGCAGCGGCAGCGGCAGTGGTTGGCTGGTCGGCTTCCTTCGCGTCGCGCAAGGTGTCGAGATCGTGATCTTCCTCTTCGTCTGAGCCCAAGTCGTGGTTAGTTGGATCGGACATGTTTTGTATTAGGAGTTTAGCTGTGCTGTTGTCGCGACAGGAGATGTTTTGTGTATGTTGCGGAGCGGGTAGTTGTGGAAGGCGGTTAGACAGTTAGGTGGTTAGGAACGCCTTTGTCGTTTGGCGGTGCGACGAAGCTACATTAGCTTGAGGAAGACGCATGCTAGCCTTAATTGACTATCGCCTTGGCGGAACTAACTTTCATCATGTGATTGTAACCCTCAGAATTTCACTGCTTACTTACTTTACGACCCTGCGAGTTTTCGCAAAAGGTTATTTCAGAAATAATAGATCAAAAGATAAGTACATATTAGACCTCATGTGGTGATTGAATTCCCGCTGACTGAGAGCTCTCCAGCATGCACGCAACTCAGGCCATAACTACGCCTCACGGGACGCTATGAACGTCAATACAGCAACCATACACAAGAAAATCATAGACCACCACATAAGAAGTCTTCGCTGAAACCACGGCACTTCGTCTTGCATCAGAGACGTCCCACTAGTCACAATTCCCGAGAAACCCCAGGTAGCTATGCCGTCATAGTCTAAATTTACTGTGGTTCTATCGTACACCCCAGATACAAAATTCTGTGTCCTTTTATATACAAGTTATTCAAGTAAGTACTGGGTATTATGTACATAAATCTTGAGGCTCTGGTCCCAATTGTGGGGCGAGATGCCTGTCCTCCATGTGCATCCGCTAGATTCACATCGGCTTCCTGAAAGAGATCTCCCATCTCACCAACCTTCCGTCACTGACATACGGTCCATTCCTATTCATGAGATCCACGCCAAAAGACGGAAGGCCTATCAGGAGCCAGTCATTGGTAACTTCCCACTCCTCAGGGCTACGTTCCTCGAATGCTATGACTGGAATGGTGAACCGAGCTTTTGGTCCCATGTTCGCTAGCTCCTTCATTATCCACGGCATCCCGATCTGCTCGAGCCTTCCACGCAGCTGCTTCATATCACCTGGTGCCAGTGGCCGCACCACCACCCTTCTGATTTCCTTTCGCAGTGATTGAACACGTATCCACCACCGCCCATCCCATAGCTTCCACTCACTCCATTGGTTCAGAGATTCAGGGCCGAACACCACCGTAACTTCCGCTCGAGCCCGATGTGTGTACGGTACCCGTCGCAGGCTCCAGATCACCTTATTCGCTCCCCTCGTCCAGGACAGGCCCGCCGCTGTAAAATGTATTGGTTCTCGGGGATTCCTCTCATAGATATTTGCGAGCACGTTGATCATGCTTTTCCGTTTGATCTTCTGTAGGGGCGTTACTCGCTCCGCGATCATTGTCAGCACTCGGAGCATGATCCTGGCACCAACGGCATCATTCGAGCCCAGTCCAAGACCCTTATATGTAGGCGGCAGCATCATCTGTAATGCGCCGGTTCTCTGGTTGACATTGACCTCGCAATCCAGCGTTAGAACCTCCCTCGCCTCCCTCGTGAGGGTGGCGTCCCGAACAGCCACCCGTTCCGCCATCTCAACCAGCGCCGGCTTCTGCAATGCCTTCGGTAGTCGTGACGGCATTGCAAACAGCAGTTTCCTGATCGCGTTGCGCCTGGTGTACGAGGGGTCGTTGTTGGTAGGATCTTCGAACCATCGAACGCCCTCCGCCTTACAGGTGCACTTTAGCCGCGTCTTGCGTGCGCTGTCAGTTTGCTGCTGTCCTCGCCCGCCGTACAAAACCCCTTCCCCCCAAGAAGCAAAGGTCGGTCACCTTCGACACACTCAGAAACGGCCGTCCGATCTCTATCTCGTCCGCCCCGTAGATCCCCCAAACCTCCGGCATTCGAGAGGTGTGCTTCATCCCCCGCAATCCTTCCGCTCGACTACTACAGATCATCCGCATCATCACCGTCTCCGCTAAGTCGTCGGAGTGGTGCCCGAGTAACACATGCCGTACTTCGTTGTCCACGCATGCCTGCGCGAGAGCTTGATACCGAGCCGTTCGCGCCATCGTCTCGAACCCGCCATTGGGAAGTCCCTCCGGCCCCCATGATAGCTGGAGCACATGTGGCTGGAAGCTGTAGCCCGCCATAATTTCGGCGACTTTCTGTGCTTCCTCAGCACTCTCCGGCCGTACACCGTGATCGACGATAAAGGCATGAACCTTCATATTTTCGGCTTCGGCAAGCGATTTTGTGAGCCATGCGAGTGCCATGGAGTCTACACCGCCGCTCACGGCAATGCCTATAATACACAGACCACTGTTAGCTAGTTGGGAAGGGTGAAAAAGGGAAACGAAAGGTGATGGTGGGGGAGGTACCTATCCGTGGAGGATAGCATTTCCACAGGTGGTAGAAGCGGTGCCGAAACTCTTCATCCCCCACCATCAGCTGCTGCCAGTTGTGCTTCCCTGTCGGCAGAAGAAATCGCTGAACGAGATTCCGAAAGCTCATGCGTCGGAGAGGCTTCTTGTTGAGATAAAGGTGGTGGTCTTCGTCGTCGCACAGAGAAGTTCACGGCTTGGTAGGAACATTTGAAGTGCGGAAAACCGTCATTTTTAGCCCGGTTTCGGCAAGCCGTCCGGCAGCGGCGGAGAAGCGACAGTCAACCGGGATCCCTGCACGGGATTGAGCGGTCAGATTGCAAGCAAGGCCGCGTTAACGACGAAACCATACTTCCGCCAACATACCCGCCAGCCTGTTCCATATGGACCACTCGTCCACCTGCGCCAATTCTTCGTCGGCTTCGATCTTTGCCTCGCCTTATGTCCGCTCGCTGATTGTAAGTCCACATTTACCTCGGCCCGCCGAAGCACGATCCTGACGATAGTGGGGCAGGCCGGGGGTCTTGCCGGTACTGCCGTCGACCTGTCCTTATACCCACTCGACACGCTCAAGACGCGGCTGCAATCGGCGGGAGGATTCTTTAAGAATGGTGGATGGTCGGGAGTCTACAAAGGCATTGGCTCGGTGATAGCAGGCTCGGCTCCAGGCGCAGCTCTCTTCTTTGTCTCCTACGAGCACGTTAAGACGACTCTCCGTCACGACGAGAAAACCGGATCTTCAGCGGCAATAACACACATGCTTGCCGCATCCATCGGCGAGATCGCAGCATGCTCCGTTAGAGTTCCCACCGAGGTGATCAAGCAGCGAGCACAGGCGTCACAATTCGCGAGCTCGTGGCAGGCGCTGCGGCACATCTTCACTGCCAATATCTCAGCAATTATGGTGTGGAGGGAGCTCTACAGAGGTTGGGGAATCACGATCATGAGAGAGATTCCGTTCACGGTGATTCAGTTCCCCTTGTGGGAAGCCATGAAGAAGTGGAGAGGGGAAGCCAAAGGGAGGAAGGCCAACCCCGCTGAGAGCGCCGTGTTCGGGAGTGTGTCAGGGGCTGTTGCGGCTGCTGCTACCACTCCGCTGGACGTGCTGAAGACGAGATTGATGTTAGCAAAACAGGTATGCTTGGGCCCCAATCAAAGCGATAGTGATGCCAACGAAGTACGCCTATAGAAGCAATCGGCTCTGTCCACTTTCGAGAGCATTGTTGCCGAGGAAGGAGCTGGAGCGCTGTTCAAGGGTATTACTCCAAGGGTCATCTGGATTTCGATAGGCGGTGCGATCTTTTTGGGTGCCTGGGACTTTGCAAAGGGTAATCTCGAGGCGCTGGATCGATAGAAGCCCGAAGAGTAGATGTAGACCATGGAGCCGTGCGCGATTGTATCAGTACGAAGAAGTCAATGCCATCCTATGCCCATTCTACTGCATACTCTTGAATTTGCGACGAGCATTCTAAACGTTAGCGACGAAGCATTGACCCATCACGTCCGCCAGCTATCAGTCTCCTAACATAGCAGCCAGCTCGAAGAGTATCCAGTTCACGCTTGAGGTAACCGCCACCACCACAGGAAGTACCAACACCGAACCCTTCCGGCAAATATTGTATGCACACCATACACCCACGCACTACCTTCGCTCCCCGCGCTCGAAAAATAAAGTCTTAAACTATGTATTGCATTTTCAAACAGTTCGCTCATTGTAAATCAAACGCACAGCAAATCGATTGGGCGGCTGATCACCGGTTGCGGTTTCGATCGGCGGGGTTGTAGCTGTATCAACATCAGTAATCAGCCATCCCTTCCCAGGTCTAAGAAGAATTATACAAACCGAAGCAATTTCTCTATGAGGTCGACATGAGTCATCAACATCCTACGGCAACAGTACCGCTTGCAACCAAGCTGGTCCATGGCGTCACTAGAATCAATTTAGTCAACACGCCGTCACCGTCATAGGATCGGAAAACGAACCCCTCGGAAGTGTTCTCTTCCAGAAGCTGGAGATAGCGTTCCCACAGGTCTCCGACGACCTGCATTGCACATTAGCACAAGCTTTGGCTGCGGTGAGTAGGGTGTATCGTGCCTTTCCGCATGAGAAACAGCGGACCGGAATGATCATTTTGTAGCTGACAGAATACGGTAGACGGCGAAGGTATATTGATCGCAACGACGGTCTTCTCTTTTGTCGTGGCGGTCGCGTTGCTCGGTTGCGAATTGAGGATATGAGAGGTCGAAAGAAACGAGACTGGCGTTGTGTAATAGATAGATACCTGTGAGTGGGTGGGTCTTGGCTGCAGTAGCGCTGCCTTCCACTCCCCCACTAGCGCGTTTATGAAAAATTTCAAGTAGATAGTCAGAGAACCTTCAAGGTTGAAACCCTTCTTGGGCAACCAACTGTGACTCGGCAACACCAATCCGACGAGCCCTTACGTCTCAACCGGCTCTCCGTCGCTCGTCGTTGACACTGTCGATCTGCCGAAAGCCAGCCAAAATGTCAGCGCCTGCAACAGCGGCCCCGGAGGGGATGGCTTTGGCGGTCAGGACGAAGGAGGCCATTCCGCAGCGAAAACAGCAGAAACAACACCCGAAGCAATCCTCCAACAAGACTTCAGTACCCGCCAAATCACCCAAGTCGAAGTCGAAACCGAAGCCACAGGTTCCAAATAGTGGAGGCTCAAAGACAGAGGCTATTAACGGTGTGAATGGAAACTCGGTGACTGTGCCTGCAGGGCTGATCGCGGCAGTACCACAGAAGCCGACAGACGGGAAGAAGAAGAAAAGGAAGAAAAGCTTCCCTCGAAGTACAGGCACGGCGACCGCTACCGGAAGCGGAGACATTGTGGAGGAAAAGAGTGAAAGCTTTGCTACCATTACACCCACTACCACTCCCACATGGAAGCTCTCGCCCTTCCTTGGTGGCCGCTATGCGGAATTGGATCCGGCATTTACCAAAGACGAAAAGTAAGTCATCTCGTTATTGGATTGATCCGTGCTTATAAAATGGGCGAGCAGGCATGTGATGGTGGCACAGACGATGTCACTGAAAATCTACTCCACAAAAACCTCGCTCTTAGTTCGCATGATTACGGTGCCAGCGTCGAACTCAGCCCTTATTACACCGGAGCATGTTGTTGCATATTTCGTCGACCCCAAGTCAGATGACCGTGTCTACATTGCAACATCGCATTCGCAGCTTTACCTATATGATCTGACGACTGGCAAGCTTGTCGGCTCCCCGTGGAAGCTGGCGTTGGGCCTGACCTTGCATGTGTGTGTTTGCCCTGACCAGAAGCCGGAGTCGCCAAAATCGGAGGTGGTTTACGCGGTTGCGCAGCTCTCGGATAGCAGCTTATCCGTGTGGCGTGTCACGCTGTCTGGACCCCAAGTCAGCGGAAAGGTAGTGATCTACTCAACAAGAAACCGTATTACCAGATTATGTGTTGCAGATGCTGGACGTGCCGTCTGTCTCATTGCTGCGAGAGAGGTAGTGGTTATCAATGGGGAGGGCACTGAATGGCATGCGCCAAGAGTGTACAAAATGGCGAATCCGTTGACTTGCATGGACACACAAGTCTCAGACTTGTCAACGGGCAAGAAATCGAAGAAAAATGGTGGACGTCGCAGAGGCGACATCATCGTTGGTGACAACGTTGGCGCTTTATATGTGCTACACGATGTAATCAAGTACAGTAAAGTAGAAACGGGTCATACTCCCAGGAGACTTCATTGGCACAGAACGGCGGTCTCGTCTGTGAAATCTGCGCTTGACGGTACGTTTCAATCCACCCCACAACTGCCACGTCATCGGTAGTCACTCGGCCGAATACCGACGCTGACATGTAACCAAGGAGCGTACATTGTTTCTGGGGGGATGGAGACTGTTTTGGTTATCTGGCAGCTTGAGACTGGGCACAAGCAGTTCCTCCCACACCTAGGTGCAGCCATCAAGAATATCGTCGTTTCCCCACGGAGTGCTTCTTACGCCGTCAGTTTGTCGGATAATTCAATCATGGTCCTGTCGACTTCGGAATTGAAGCCGAAAGCGAACATCGCCGGAATTCAATCTCACGCGCAATTACGACGGAACCGGGCGTCTCGTGTCGTTCCTTGCCTCCTCCACCCCACCAAAGCCAATATCCTCCTCATCGCTACTCCATCAAACCAACTTGACCAGCAAGCATCGTCGCCTTACCTCCAGACGTTTGACACATACTCAGACCGGCATGTCTCGCGACAAGCGCTAGCAAGGACCAATGCTACAATTCTCAATCAGGGCCCGGACAATGCGTTCGTCTCGGAGCCGGATATTTCATTCCTTGCTGCCACGAGTGACGGCCACTGGCTTGCATCGGTAGATGAATGGCAGCCCCCCAAGAGCGACGAGGCTTTTCAGAACCTGAACGTGGAGCGGAAACGGGAGGTGTATCTCAAGTTTTGGCGATGGAGTGAGGCCCGCAGGGAATGGGAACTGGTTACTCGCATTGACTCCCCGCATCCCTCTCCGGAAGAAATGGGCGCTGAAAGTGTCCTCGATCTGATCGCCGCACCCAACGGCCAAACATTTGTGACTGTCGGTGCTGACGGCTACGTCAAAATCTGGAAATCCAAGGTCCGTGCCCGGCCCGGTGCATCTGCAGCTCCAGAGAATCAAATTACATGGGGCCTCCGCAAATCCGTGAACTTCGCCAAAAGGCGTCGTGGGGATGGCGAGTCCCTCCCCCTTGTCCTCGCAGGCGAAACCGGAACCCCGAAAAAATCGTGGGGCAACGCCGCCTTCTCCGAGGACTCCTCCGTCCTCGCCGTCTCCTCTCCAGACGCCGGCTATGGTAGTCACGAAGACTCCCTAATCCATCTGATCGACCCCAACACCGGTAACTTCCGCCAAACTCTCGGTGGATTGCAAGTCGGACGCACTACCGGCCTCATCATCGCCGACCGCTACCTCGTCGCTGCTGGCACTCAAAAACTTTTGGTTTGGAACCTCGTCCACAGCCGTGTTGAATGGTCCTACATTATAACCGAGCTCCTCCCCACTTTCGTCGCGCCGACCCTCCACCTCGCAGTTGACCTCAAAGAACACGCCATCGCCGTCGCAGCCACAATCACAACCAAGCGCACCAGACGCGGGAAAATCGTCGTCTGGCAGAACCTTGCCGATCTGTCGCCATCCTCTGTCCATGACCTCGATTCTCCGGTTTCGGCGCTTCGCTCAGCGGGTCCCGGAAAGGGCTTTTTTATCATGGACACCCAGGCTCGGCTTCAGTACCTCACCCCCGTCCTCGCTGCCCATGCTAGCGTCGCTTCGATCGTCGCGTCTGGTCAGACCGTCGAAGAGTCAGATGAGAACACCGCACACGCACACGCGCTCACTGGAATGTACATCGTCGACACAAAAAGTAGTATAGACACTATGGATGTCGGTGTGGATGCGGACGCGGAGAAGGTGGTAGCGAGAGAAAAACTCGAGGAAGTATTCGATGCCTTCGAGACCTACGAACAGGGCGCTGTGCACATTGCTTTCGAGCAGGTGCTGGAGTTGTTTGCCAGGAAGCCGTTAGCGGATGATGAAGAGGCCGACGAGGTGGATATGCTGAAGGATGAAAGTGAGAGCGAGGAGGCAAGCGAGGATGACGATGATAGTGATGAGGATATGTGGGGTTATTAGGATAGGAACTTGAGTGGATTTGGTACTCATAATTTCGTAGGGCTGGAGCTATTGCAATTTCAGTGCTTGCGAGATGTCTATAGTATCCATCGACCGTAATGTGAGGACACTCGACCACAGCGGTAGACAGCATCGATCGAGTGATGGTATATGCATGAAATATGTGAAATGATTTCCCCTAACGTACAAATCCCAGTCCAGCCTGTCCACGAAACTACAGACAAACGAAAAGGGGGGAAAGGAGAAACCAGAAAGCAATCCCTCAAAACTCCGTGCTTCCGATTCCCTCTGACTTCCCCAGTTCCTCAAGCAGCCAGCAAGAAGGAATTACTCAAAACAAAAGACAACAGGACTAGATCAATCGTAATATTCCCAACCGAAATACCAAGTATTGGCCATGCTCAAAGGACTTCGACAAGGTTGTCGATATTGCGGGCATGGTGATTCTTGTGTCCACGCATGGCACGCTTCATCTTCTTGGCCTTGGAGCCCGGGCAGCTGTTCTGGCTGCACTTGTGGCAGAGAGTCTGACATGTTAGGGCGTGCACGATAAAGAGAAATAGAGATCACTTACCAAATAGTTCTCGCACCTCTTCTCCCATTCTTTACAGCCTTTGTTACCAGTAATAGGAGCGTTGATGTAGCAAGCATCAAGCTGCTTCCAGCAATTCTGGGAAGCCTGTTGACTCGATTAGCAGTGTGGTCGATTGGCGACTGTAAAACAAGTACTGACCTTCCAGCAAGAGGCTTCATTGCTGTGACTAGGAGGGGAAACGGCACACCAGTTGGCGTTCTTGACCACGCACTCGCCGTACGTGTGGGGCGTGAAAGGGACCTTGATAATATTGCCGCCGCCGCTGTTGGTCTTGATGTGTGGCTCTGGTCCAGGCATCTTATAGTCCGCGCCCTTCTTGATCCACCAGTCGTAGTGGACACCGGGGTGCTGGGCAGTGACGTATCCGGGGATCGAAACGGTGTTCCCAGGTTTGCTGTTCCCACCAGTCGAGTAGAGGAAAATTTGGGCACATCTATACTCATAAGTTTTACTTCTGCCACCAGTTGGGATAAGTTCAGTACACTTACCCAACATACCACTGGGCACCACCGACATGCTGAGCCTGGTGAAGGGCGAGCTGTTCGGCGCGAAGGGTGTAGTAGCCTCTGCAGATATGTTAGCGCTTTGACCGTCACCGCAACTGGTATAAAGGTAATATACCCAGCCAAATCCTCCGGAATCTTAACCGTCATCTGGTTGCCATTCTTGCGTAGCCTCTCGGTACAGAATTCTCCATTACGGAATCCATCGTGCCAAATCTTGAACCATCCTGCTTGTAATCAGCATCCCATCTCTACCGAAAGGCGGAGGGAAGCGAACGACATACCCCCTCCCGCAACTTCGCCGTCACCATTATCACCCATCCTCTTCATGTATACAGCACACGGGCCTTGGTGAGAAACATCAATGGGGCTATCGTTACTACCGTCGGGCCAAGTGCGCCACTGGATGGTGATAGACGAGCCAGCTGAGCGGACACATCAGCACTCACTCGGTCAATAATACGGGGCGGAGGGGAAGTAAGGATTACCATTGGCGGGGCAGGTAATATCAACCTTCTTACTGCCGTTGACATTGCAGGCAATGGTAGAAGCAGTGACATCGGTCAGAGGATCGGTGTTGAGAGGGGTGCGCATGCAGGTGCCGGCTCCCTGGTTGACGCCATCAATCCAGATGTTGGAGACCATGTGGTGGGCCATGGTGCAGGTAGCTCCCAGCAGGGAGAGCAGAAGATGAGGCCTCATCTCTAGAGTAAGTAGTAACTAGAGCGAGCGCTTGGATTCGAGGGATTGTAGATTGTAGGTTTCAAGGGGTGGCCGAATCAGCGATGTGGAACGTAGATGAAGAACCGTCAAGTCGGGGGGGGTTGGGTATGGAATATGGGAGGGAAAGGGAATATCGTGTGTAGGAATGAAGGAATGTAAAGGAGTAAAGGGGAGAGGGAACAGAGAATGACAGGAAGTTGGCTTTTGAATGTGGAGTGAGTGGCGTTGAAGACGGAGGATGAGGTCGGGTCAAGGGTGTATAGTGGGGCGTAATGTCTCTGACCCTATGTCATAGAAAAGTCGATAGCAAAGCATGGCACGGCCGGAATGGGACATGTTTGGGCTTGCTCGGGCTGGTATTCACGCACATACATGCAGCAGATCGAATACATTCACGGCCGTTCTTTCAAATTGGCCCGCACGATTCACGCCGCTTCGTACTCAACAATCCCACATACCTATCATGAAACATCTCCACAAACCGCCGGTATCACTGCATGCACACGCTTCGCATACATCTCCACGCGGGAGGCTACATGACATGACATGACCGGGCCCGGACACTCAGCAGCCAGAAAATCGACTCTGTCTCCGCCCCCGCAGCGCCGCTCCCTCCCCGAAGTCGGGGCCCACATAATCCCCATTCCCATGGCCAGTGGACGTGAGCTTGGACATGTGCACGAAGCAGCACTGCGGTTTGAGATTGATGCTACACTGCGCCGCGGAATATATCTCTTGCCAACCCATACTGCCACAGTTTATATCTGCCGAAGAGGATGCTTTTGGTCATTACTCGACAATCACACCACCTGCGAGGAAATCGCGGGGCCACGGAACGGAGCAACAGCTGAAGCTGAAGGTCGAGATGGCTGCGCACCGCAGGGCTCAGATATATACATGTATATATATGTTTCGTTACTCGTATCTGGAGCCCTGTTAAGAGCACGGCAAGCCATTCCCAAACCTAGATTGAAGAGGAGAAGAGATTTACATTCTCCAGAGGCCCGAGAAGCCATAAATCTTGCGAAGCATACTCCTTAGCCGTTGTAAGGTCAGGTGGTACAGTAGCTGTTAACGCTCTCCTCAGGGGTTCTTACACGTTGAGAGCAGATGACCCAAAACTCTACCTAGTCTTTTTATTACCACGCCTTGGCCAGGACGGGTGTAGGTTGTTGAGGGCAAATACAGAGTCCTACACATTTTATGGACAGTCTACGTCGGGTGAGGTTTCTATTCTATCCCAAGAAATGATGAGTTTATAGACATCCCAGGTCTGAGGAGTTTAGAGGCAGATCCTTACGCCTGGGCGTTTGGGGCGGGTGTATTTTGGTCCGGGAGAACTAAGAACCTCGATAGCTCCCATCCTCATTCCGCGCGCCAAAGATTCTCGGCCCCAGACATGAGGACGGCCATCATCCGACCCTCCGTCTTTCCCTTTCCTACACACCCATGCAGAGCGAGTTTTATGGCTTCTTGGACCCAGGGCTCAGTCATAGCTCTTATAAGCACAGGAACATTGTTCGGATGACGGTCCGATGCATGTCGGAGTGGTCACTGGTTCCGGGAACCGTGGTGCTCCTGCGACAGCGAGACGACGAGATGGATGATGAGAATAAGAATAGTCGATCCCTCAAAAGACTGCTGATGCAGAACCCAGATGCCTCCTATTTCCAATATTCATGATAACGAATGCATTCCCCCGCGGATCCGCCCATGCAAGCCCCAGACCGTCGTACGCCCCGCAACACTACACACACCTGCTGGCCAAGCATGTGCGGATGTCCCATCCAATCAATACCATGCTCCATAAACTCATCATAACGGATGCGAAATCCTTACCATTCCCCTCTGTGATCACCACCACCAGTGCCACTTTGATACCCGTCATGCTGTTAATCAGGACAAATGCCGCTTTGACCTCATCTCACCCATCCTTTCCCAGCTGGGAGAGTACAACCACTACTGCCCGTCTCTCTTCTACCATCTCCATACAAACATCGGTGGACCGCCCTTGAGATGGTATCGAAGACGTAAAAACATTTCTCTCCGCCGAAGCGCCCTACCGCGGTTGCTGTATTAGCGCGGTAATCACTCCCTGCGTTAATTAGTGAACCACCTACAGCACGCCATCGGATACGATGGTCGTCTGATACGCTCTGTGTATTGGGCAGTCGAATTCCCAAATTCCTGGATATATGCTGGGAGGACATAGGAGCTCTTCTGCCATGGCGATCATGATTAGTCCACGGTTCGTGGGTCTGGGGTGTGGGGTACCCCGTTGTCAGTTGTGGGTGAAAGTGCTCAGAACACCGATGAGCGAGTAGCTACTCTAACCACGGCTCTAGCGCCTGTAGTTCAGGGTTGTAGCTATTGAGGGGTTGAAAGCTGAGAAAAAGACCACCGCAGGTAATGTGTAGCTCAACTCCAGAATCGAGAATGAGTTTGCGACGGTGATACAATCAGACACATCTTATGGTACATTCGCTTCCGGCCCCGCACTCATGGCTTAACCTCAATTCCAACCGTATTCGCCTGTGCCAGAATGCTTTTCACGAGTCCCTCGAGTGGCAACCCCGCCAGCCTGGGCTCCTATCCTCACGTATCAGCACTCTCGCCTTTCTCATAGACCGCCTTTCGTCTGGCAGGGAACATCACACCGTCTTCTTGATTTTCGCAATCTCATAGACGTGTTTCAAACTCACGGTGCCGACCGTCTGGGTTCCGGGAAGGTTCGCGCCCTTCAGCTTTCCCTTCTTCTTTTCCGCGCCGGCAGCGTTGAGGAGGAGCCACGAGGTTGTTGGCGTCCGCAGTTCGAAGTGGAAGGATCGGTCGGGTCGCACGGTGATGCGTGCGGGTATCGGTGTGCCGACGGTGATGTGAGCCGTGCGGGCATTGAATTCCTGTGTTTTCCCGGGGATCAGCACTTCACGAGGCGGAGTCGGGGAAGAGTGGACCTTGCAGAAGTCCATGGACTTCACACCCTTGGATCCAAGAGCAGGACCGACCGGCGGCGAGGGACTGGCCTGTCCTGCGCCGACGATGAGCTTGACGACCTGGTTCTTCTGGATCGCTTTCTTTGCCATGGTAGTGGCTTGTCGAAGGTGGGGGTGGTTGGGTGAGGTTATTGGCGTAAGGACGATCGGAGGGAGGCTGCCGCTGAGGAAGGATGCAGATATCTTTATTCTGGATCGTATGTGTAAGCTAACTATGGCACTGAGTGCAGCTAGTATTTGGGCGAAACGACCTATATAGACCCTAGCCTCAACAGTTGAACTGCAGGTACTTTACTGTATTGATTAGTGGAAGGTGGAAGAATATGAGGCTCTACTGGAATTTCCGAGGTCAGGTGATCTGGCACCCGAGTCTAGAGCGCGTATCGCGGGGATCGACCCGGCGTGTAAATGTAGTGTACATACACTACGAAGAGATTATCTAGAGTATGGAAAGGCAGAAAATGGGACTGGTCAATTCGAGCGTTTCCAGTTTTAGTCTCTGTTTCCTCTTGTTTTCTTCGACTCATTGCTCCTGCGACCAAATCCGATTCAAACTTGTTTTGACTTTCGATTACATACATCATAAGCATGAGATTACTGTAAGAACGAATTAGTTGGATCTAGATCTAGTCAAATACGCGAACATACTCTACGTCTCTATCAACTACGGCGGTATAACTATAACCGCAATCAACAACCCTTCCCCACAGCCCCACCCGATTCCAATTTCTCGGCCCCACTGGATCCATCTCCCAAGACCGAGCTATCCAAGTGGCAAACTTACAGATTCACACACACACCCCTACCTACACATCCCACCCCACATCCCACCCACACATCCTACCCACATACACGGTACGAGCTACAGCTTCCCGCTGCACCTTGTACACAAATTTCACCTCCCTCCTTCGACGGCAAAACAGTTTGTCTTTGTCTCCTCTTCCGCACCTGCTTCGTAAATAACTATGCCTCCTAAGAAGAAGGTTAGTGTTACTTCGACGCTCGCAGAGCATCGTAGCACACGAGCTTCAGCACGGAGGAAAGACCAAGGCTCCCTTCTTACACCTCCCTCACCACCTTCTACGAGTACAGCAGTGAAGGGTTCGAAGAAACGTACGGCGGCTGCTATGGACATTGACAAGGTGGACATGGCCGACGAACTCGACAAGTCGGGAGTTAAGACTCCAACTTCAAAGAAGAAGAAGAAGAGTGCAGCACCGAGATGGGGTTCTGTTGAGAAGTGGTTTTACTTCTATGCTGGTATTTTCGGTCATATCCGTTGGTGGTGGCGCTTTGTATTTGTGCTGATGAGACCTTGCTTGTGATAGATGACAAGACTGGTAAAATTGACCCGCAGTCTGCGCAGAAGTGGATGACCGACCTGGGTATCCACCCGGATGGCGTGTTCTTCTACTGCATCATGTACAAGTGCAAGGTGTCTACGCTCATGACCATCTCCAAGGAGGAATTCGTCAAGTACATGAACAGTCTCAAGCACGCTTCTCTCTCTTCTCTCTTTTGGGGGTTACTGCTAACGATGTCTGCCACAGAATCAAGTCGAACGAACAACTCCTCGAGCGGCTCCCGCGTCTTCTGGACACCATCCGCCCACGCGCAGAGCCGGAGCCAAACCCCGCGTTCAAGCCGTTTTACAAATGGTGTTTCGAGCACTTCCGTCCGGAGAACGCGAAAAACATTGATGTCGAGGTTGCTGCGGAGCTGTTTAAGGTCCTCCTCGACGAGGATAAGTACAATATTGACTGGAAGCCGAGCGAAGCCGTGTCCCCTGGCAATCCCACTCCCGGCAACCATCCTCATGTTGACGCTTTCGTGGAGTTCATCACTACCGAACCTAGACCAGTTGCTGTCATCACGAGGGACCAGTTTGACCAATTTTACCATTTCAACCTAAGTGTTTCCTGGAGCTTGAAGGAACATTCGGAGGAGAGTGCTTGTGAGTTTCCCGATGCTGCTACTGGATGCAAGGTTGCTGATTTATGTAGGGCCCGCGCTGCTGGACAGGTATGCCAACTGGAAAGACAAGAAATATCCTGTCCCCAAGACCTCCGTCGTTCAAGTCACCGATGGCGGCAAGGAGTCTTAAACCTGCTACGGCATACTCCTTCGGCATAATGGGGCTGTACTATGATTCATAGGTTGCGGTGTCCCGTGTTGTCATTTCTAGTGTCATTTTTTCCTTTTCATACATGTAATGTCATCATTCAATAGTACAGGTTCTGCTTCTTTTCTTCTTCTCTGGTTTGAAATTCATTGCTATAATGTGTTTTCTTTACTTTTTTCCTGTTTGCGCTGAACGAATCACGGACCAGGCGGGAACAGGAGGGGGCTGTGGTGGTGGTAATGATCTTGTTGTCCAGGTCCTGTCTGGTTGCGCAACCCAAGTACAGTTCAAAAATCGCGTTTTTGTACAGGAAATTTCTTTTTCTAAAAGCACGGTTTCTCTTTTTTGTAGATACGGTTGCTTCCCAAAATACCATATGACGCACGGCCGCAATATCGTGACTTCTCGCGTAAAGTACTATGACACGTGGATTCGCGTCTGCCAAGACGGCCACTTATCTCGTTCACATCGCTCTATGTATTTCGAGCATGCCTCTTATAGGCCCACCGCGCTACCACCCTATCACCCTACTACCGTCCGCAACCAAGATGTCGACTTCCACGCCCTCCATCCCCGCCTCTCTCGCCGACACGCACGCCCTCCTCCTCGTCTACAATACCGCTTCCATTGCGGAATTGATTGTCACCGAAAAGCTTCCCAAGCCGCTCTTGTTGCACCCGACGGCGCGCACGCCGAACGCACGGGACCTCCGGCGGACGTCCAAGCTCAAGTCCGGCAGCCGCAACCGCAGTCAACCGCTGACCGCGAGAGAGAAGCGCGCACTCGGCGTGCACTCGCTCCCGAAGGGCCTCAAGCACGAGACGTTCGCGCCGCTGCGGGAGCTGTGGACGAAGTATGCGCGCGGACTGGCGGTCAACGGCGCCACCGTCATGGCGCAGCGCCTGGCCGGCGCGGATCTTCACGGTGCCGTCGTCGAGGTCGTCAGATCCAGGGCCGTGGACCGCGTTGGCATCCGCGGCACCGTCGTCAAAGAGACTCGCGGCGTCGTCGTCGTCGTCACCGAGGACGATAGAGTCAAGAGTACGTCTCTTTTTCCGGGCGCTTGGAGAAGAAACTAATGGCGGGCTGATGACAAACAGCGGTGCCAAAAGAGTTTACGGTTTTCAAAGTTGCGGTCGACGTAGGCGGGGAGAACGACAAAGGGAAGGAGATGGTCTTTGAGCTCCACGGATCACAACTGATATTCCGTGCGGCGGAGAGGGCGGGGAAGAAGTATAAAGGAAAGCCTATGCTCGATTTATAGTCAAGGAGACTGGCGCGCCGTCTCACGACCAAAAAATGCGGTCACTCCTCCATATCCTCATCCCACCCCTCCTCTAGATCCACGAGTCCCTCCAATACTATGCCCACCTCGGCTCCCGCCCTCACTACCGCTCGCCGCTCGGCCTTCTTGATGGTTCCGGCGCAATGCACGACCCGCACGACCACTTTCTTCCCCCGTATCTCCCCCAAGTACGTCAGCGCCGCCCACACTAGCCGCACGTGTTCGCGCGCCACTCGCACTATTCCCGTAGAAGTGGCCGGGGAGAAGTATTTCACTATTTCCACCCCCACCATTATATTAGCCTCAAGCAGAAGAGAAGCGCAGAGGGGAAAGAGTGGGCCAAAACCTGATAGATTCCCCGCGACACCCGCGCCATGGTCGCCGAACTCGCGCTGGAGGCTGTCGCGGATGAGTGCAGCGAGCTCGCTAGTCGCAAGCTCGGGCGTCGGCGCGAGGAAGTCAATGTGCTTCGATGGCGAGGCGGACGTGGAATTCGGCGGGTACAGGATATTGAACAGCAGGTAGCGGGCTTTATAGCGGACCATTCTTCACGTGCGGGTGGTTGTGGCCGTGGTTGGAAGGGATGGACGGCGGTGGTGGAGGTGGACGGTGACGCACGCGTGAGTCTCATACAAGTCTTGTAGCGTATCCAATGAAGATGCCGTGAGTGCGTCAAGGAAAGCTTGTATGTATGTATGTACGTTGGGCGGCAGCAGGGATTAGCTCCCCAATTCCCCAGTCGAGCCTGCCAGCATGTAGATACCGAGAAACATCCCGATCACCATCTTCTCTCTCCCTTCGATCACCTCTCTCTCTCCGATCACTAGAATTAAAGCCCAAAACATGTCCAACCTACCCCCGCTGTCCATACACCCTAGCAGCACTCCGAGAGAACTCTCCGCCGCTCTGCGGCTAGTGACCGACTCGATTGCGCAGCAGCGGCAGACACTCTCTCGCTCGATCCTGTCGTCGCCGCTCTTTCTGGCGCCCTCGCTCGCGCTGGTCTCCGCGATCTCCTATCTTAACCGGCGCGAGCCAGCGACGGCCGTGATCTTTGTCTCCGGCGTATGCATCGCGCTGCTGAGCACCGTACGGATGGTCGGCACCGGATACATTGAGGAGGCCGAGAGGATGGGGAGGGAGGGGATGGAGGTGCTAAAACATGAAGCGACCACAACCGTCGTCGCCACGTGGGGGGGGAAGGTCATCGGTGTGGCCGTGGTAAGGGAAGGCGAGCTGTGGGCTTGGACTGTCCAGTTGAAATACAGATGTAGGGGCCTCGGGAGGGATTTACTCGCGAGAGCGGTGGAGGAGGTTAGTGAAGTTGGGTTGAGTGGGGGTGTAGCGGATGAGAATGCGAGTGAGTAATCATACACCCTTTGAAAAGTGGAAGGGGATTGGGAGCAGTGCCGATGATGACGATGGCTCAGATTCGTTCAGGATTCAGGGATTGCCAGAAACTTTCAACGCTCCGTTTACGAACAGCGAGGTGCTTGCCAGGCGGGTGTTGATGGAGGTTTCGAAAAGGGGGAAGAAGGGATGACGGTTGTTGGAGGATAGGTTTGGTTAGTGATTTTATCACAAGTTATACGTATCATTGCTGCTCGCGCAGCACCATTATATCTCGCAGCGGTGTACCCAGCAATGAGAGCATATCCCGTTTTGAATTTAAAACCGGATATTTAACCAAGGGGATTGCTTGAGAAACATGTGGTGATAAGTGACAAGTGAATGAAAGAAGCAGTAGATTGATCCCATACCAGGTACATTTGGAACGCCAAAGGAAAGCAACATAACTAGACACAGACGGAACCCAGCAGAAAATGCAAAACAAAGTTAAGTAACTCCACCTTCACCACACCCCCCTAAACAACTTGCCTTTCTTTCCTGGTTGATCCCGAGAGAAAAGCAAGAAAGAAAAACAGAAACAGAGTCCAGGGTGGTGTCAAGGTTACAATTGCGCCAATCCATTACACATAACAAAGAATTAAGAAAGGATGAAACATGGTGCACGAGGTAAAGAGGGTAGCGAGGGATCAAGAAACACGGCAGCAGTGACATCCCCATTGGGCAGAGAAGAAGTCTAGTTCCCCACAACAGCAGCCGCAGCGACTGCCCTAGCCACCATCTCACTATTGCTTTCCGTGATCGTGTCTTTACCCTCCTCCAGTTTTTCGATCTCAGTGTTGCAGAGTTCCAACGCTTCCTGAAGTCTTCTTGTCTCATTTTCGATCGCTGCCTTGCGTTCCAGCAACTGCTGGCGCTTCTGCTGCGGGGTCAATTCAGCATTGTTAACGATTCCCAGAGCGAGTAGACTCGGCTCGATGGGAACATCTCCGCCTGCACCGCCATGGGCATTATTCAGGATCGAGCTGATGGATTGGTGGCCTCTTCCGTCTGGGGAATCAGCGTCCATGGCTTGCGACAGTGAGCGCTTGCGTTGCCTGGACTGGGGATTTTCGTACGTCCCGGCCGCATTTGACCCCTCGATCTGCTGCATAGGAGCCACGGGTGCCGCCAGTGTCGACGCGGGAGGACGCGGGGTCGTGAAATCGACAGCGAGGTGGCCACGGTGCGTCGGTGTAGGCGAAGTAATGGACATCCCGCCCATCTCAGTGTCAATCTGCGATCCATCGGTAAAAGCACCCTGCTGTTGGGCCTGCTGCGGAACGGTGACGACGGCACTAGCCGGTCTGGAGGGGAAATTCCCGTTGGCGGGAGCAACAACTCGCTTTCGGCGCTTAATGATGGTTTTCTTCATAGCCTCGGGACGATGCACGCCGTGAAGTTTGTGGTACAGGCCTGTAGGGATCGCGGGTGTCAGCAAACTAATTTCGTGGGAGCACCACAACATCCGATCATCTGATTAGGACCAATAACAAGGACGGAGGCAACGCCACCTGATACCAGTAGAGAAACCGGCCAGTCAAATCAAGGAAAGTGGACATACCGCAAGCGTTACAAATCGTGTGACCGGTCTCATCCCTACGCCAAAGCGGGGTGATTGTGGTACCGCAGTTCTGACAGGCCACGACGACGGTAGTAGTCGGCGATCCACTCCTTCCACCGGATTGTTGCTGCTGCGCCTGCGACTGAGTTTGCACCTGTTGCGGCTGAGGCGAAGGGGACGGTGGAGCTCCTTGCATCACAGCGTCTGCTTGCGCAGCGGCGCCTCCGTCCGAACCGCCGCCCCCACAACCACCGGAATGCGGAATAGTAAGTTGCGCAGCTTTTGCCACGCGATTGTTGTAAGCGGGGCACCCGTTGCACCCTTCCGCACCGCCGGTCCCATTGCAGCTTCCCCCGCCCGGGCACGTTCCCGAAGAAACCTGATCGGCCGCAACGTACGTGGCACCATTGGAGCCCTGAATAGCAGCGATAGCCGAGGTATGCGGCGGTCGCTTCAAGTTCGTCGGTCGCGATTGATTCCGAGCTTTCTGGTAGAGACCGCAGGCGTTGCAAATAGTCTTTCCGTCCGGGGCGCGACGCCACAGAGGGGTACGAGTTGTTCCGCAGTTACTAGAAGGCGAAGTGTTAGGCCTATAGCTCTGGCTAGGGAGGGCTGCGGTGGGGGAAATTAGATTACCTGCATACCTGGCCGCCACCGCATGGGGTTGTAGGTTGCGACGGCGATTGGGACTGTGGGCTTTGAACCTGTGGCATCACGTACACAATCTGGTGGGATTGCGAAGCCTGGTGGATGGGTTCTGGCTGCTGGTGTTGGTGCTGGTGTTGGTGGTGCTGCTGCTGCTGAAGCTGTTGGAAGAAGTCATCGTTGGCGGACGCAGCGACGGGGCGGCTGACCAATCCCGACGACGAAGCTGCAGCTGCAGCTGCGGCCAGATCACCTGCGCTGAAATCTTTCCGATCGTGATCCTGCGCGTCGACCGAAGTTGCAAGTTGCTGTGGTGTCGACGACAACAGCGCCGGATCTGTGGGCGGATCCGACTGGGCCATGGCGGTACCCGTGGTGGAAGACATATCGCGTGTTGAATCGTCGGCTGAAGGAGAGAGGATCTTCCCCGGCATGCCGTCGAGGCGAAAGAGCTGGATTGATGCGCCTGTCCTCGGAACACCGCGCGAGAGGGCGAGGAGGATGAGTATCAGATGGTGTTTTCTAGGATGAAGGGAGGCTGTGAAGTAATAGGGTTGTGGTTTTTTGATGTTAATTTTTGGAAGTGTATTCCCGTCCTCAAGTAAATTTGGAAGAAGTAATGGGTTGTGTGTGTTGAGCGGAAAGGGTGTTAAGAAGAAGTAGGTGGATGGTAAGCGGTGGTAGTGGTATTGGGTTTGGCGGGTTGAGTTGGATTGTCGTGTCGAGTCCAGGGACCGAGTAACAGAAGTAAGGACTAATCATCCAGAGTGGATGCAAAATGTTCTCTCCGACGACAAAGAGAAAAAAAGAAAAAAAAAAGCGATGAGAAGGGAAGAGAAGAGAAGAGAAGAATCCCAGCCGGAAATCATGACTTCCCAGGACCAGACACAGATCATCAACGACCATACAGATTGCCCTGCAGACTTCGTTTAGAAGCGGGAACCTATCAACATTTTCTCGTGTTCCACGCTCAGAACTGTTCGCTGATTTCGCGATCGGCATCGCACTAACTAAGCGGAAGAAACTCCAAGGCGCATTGAAGGCCCTTGTACAGGCATGGCATAATCGGCTTTGCTCGCCACCTTACTGGCCACCTGCTTTCTCCCAGTCAGCTTGCCCCTCTCGCCAGTGAGTTGTCACCATCAACTCTTCGTATATATCAAACCGGCCAACGACGTACCTATCGCCATGTCCAGCGCTGCAGAGTTTCACGGCAATCACTCCCAACCAAGTCAACGTTTAGTACATGTACTTATATATTGTCCCAAGCTTCATCTAGCAGCTAACTACTCTTTACAATCTGCTTCAACACCCCTCTCCGCTGACATCCTATCATATCACGCACGGAAATAGAGCCCCCCCCCCTCAGTACGCCACTCGACTCCGAGTATGGTATTATGGTACACAGTATCCAGCTGCCATACCCCAGAAAAATCCCAGAATAAGAGTGCGGATCCACGACGGTCAACGAAAATATGGAATCAAAAATCCAAACACCGAAAAAAACTAGTCAACTACCGAGACCCATACCATGCCGATGGACGAAAGAAGCAACACACGGGGGAAAATAGAGTGGAGTCGAAAAATCAACACCAAGCATACTTCTCATTGGCAACCCAATCCACTTCCTCCGGTCCGCTGCCCTTATGTTTGGAGTGCATCATCACCGAACAGATCGATTCCATTGCCCTGTCGACGACCTGCACGGCTGGCCCGGCTACCCTTCGCGCCGCCCGGATACAGATGTCGTTCGGATTCCACATGGTCACCTTGTTCAGGCCACACTTGCGGGCTTCGATACTAGCCGCTCGAAATAGTCTTGCCACATGGCTCTCCTCGTCCAGATCGTTGAGACTGCGAGACAAGTTGACGTAGCGTATGATGAACAACTGTGAGGAATTTTTTCCAAAGTCTCTGTTCCATAAGAACCATCGCTTACTGTCGACAGTGATGGCTCCCTTGGTCTCCGGCTTGATGTCCATGTGTTTTCTGAGCAAGGGCGCCACAAACTCCTCGCGTGTCCAGTGCCACTCCATTGTCTGGTAGTCCGGGACGAACGCAATCCGTGTATTGGCGCTGACGCTTGGCCGGGAAAGAACCTCCGTGAGGGCTGCTACGTCCTTGACACAAAGTGAGGGCACGTCCGTCGATCGCAAGGACTTGACGCCGGTGACAGGTGCGGCGGCTTCCTCGATGGCCGGGAATTCCAGATGAGCCGAACGGTGGGGCAGCCATCCGAGCCTGGCGTAGAACTCCTGTTTGTGGTTAACACCACATTACTAGCCAGCCAAGCACAACCGTCCAAAGGAAACGAACCTTCCCAATATCCGAGTACAGCACACTGAAGCCGTCATAATTCCCCTTCCTCAGCGTCTCCGCCAGCAGCTGCAGCATGGTCCTAGCATAGCCATTCCCCCTGTGCTCTACCGGCGTGAAAACGCTCCCCACACCGTGGGCCGTCACTTGCTTCACCGACGAGACATCATCTCCATTGACCGGCAGGCCCGACACGAATGCGTCTTTCTTTATGGTTTCACAGGACGAGAGAACTTCGTGCGGATCTTCCGGGTTCACGAGAACCCAAGCACTCAATCCACCGTTGCGGGTCAGTGTGGTGGAGGCGAGTGTTTGCTCCCGGGCGTGGTACTTCTCGACGGTTAGGTCCTTAGCCCAGGCGGATGAGTTAAGGTCGTGGATGTAGTGGACTTCCTTTGCCGTGGCAGGACGGAGGATGAGGTGAGAGCCGGTCATTTTGATCAGGCGGATCGGAGCCAGGCTTGAGAGTGGACGGCTTTGTTTTTTGTTTTTTTTGGGGGGGGGGAGGAGGGGGGATGTAGGATTGGTAGGATATGGCAGCAATAGGAGGTAGGAAGCAAAAGGAGGGAGTGTGTAGCTGGAGGATAACAGATGATGATACAGGAAGGCTTTTGCGGGGAGGCAGTGGCCTCAGGATGGAGGTATGGGGTAGCTAGGCAGACGAGAGCTGTCGGCAAGGACGAGGAGCGAGAAGGGAGAAGTACCGGTGGGCGAGGGGGGAGGGGATGATCCTCCTCCAAGCCAGGCGGGGGGGGCAGACGGACAGGAAGCTGTCTTCCGAGACCGGGATGTGAGCAGCCCAGGACCGAGGGAGTCTTCTCTCGAGCACATCATTTCCGTTACATACGTTATGACCGTCACCATTGTTCTGATCCTCGTGACGCTTCCCACGCAACGTTCAACTGCCTTAGGTATCAGTTCTACACAAGTACACAGATAGCAGTGTTGGGGGTTTTGTACCACACGTGAAGTCACCAGCCCGTCACAGCTACAGCAGTTGCATAGTCTACTCTCCACACACTGGGTGGTGCATCCGCGAAAACCCGGGGACAGCCGACTGTCGAACCAACGGTATGAGAAGCCGCCGCTTAAGCAAGGATCGCTGGAGCTCATCCCGGGCCGCTTCGGATGTTGTTTTGGACTGGGAGCAATCGAGGACAGAACCCAGGTCTTCAGAGGGGACAGCGCATGTCCCAGGGATGCTCATGACTGTTTCTCGGCCGGACCCAAGTGCTTCCATGCAATGGGTAGCAGTTGGCCTCACACTGAGAGCGCCAAATGCGATGTGACCCGAGCGTATCGCAACTGCGGTGTAAGTACGTACCTGCTCTGTTTTGCTGCTATGCTTGGCGCCAAGATTCGCTAGCCCCAGGCTCCCAACACTGATGCTGATCGTGCTGATCTGCTCGAGTGAACCCGTGCATCTAGATACACAACTGGCATCGGGTGCCGCGGCGTCCGGCCCTTATCTTCTGCTGGCGCGGCGATCTGTCTCACTGGATTCGGGGAGGGGATTGCGGGGCTTGATGCCGAGAAGAAGACACGAGAAACCAGCACATCCAAGCACCCTTTGCGGTGGGACGAGGCGGTCCTGGTGTGAGTCGCTGTTTCTAGGCTAGAAGGGCAAGACCCCCCGTCTATGCATCGCTATCGCCCGCCCCAAACTGCGGACTGTCCGACCATGTAGGGAGGTTGATATGAGGTATCTATCTATCCACCCGTAAGGGCCAGAAGTGGAATGCGTACATATCTACTCGTGTCTGTGGTTTGCGGGCGCTCGCCTCGTATCACATGTCACAAGTGAAGTCACTGAAACGATTCCTCGGACACAGCCCCTCCGCTCCTCCTCCTTGTCGAGTACATAGGTATGTACTTACACACACCCATAGCGTTATTGGTGGTCACCTGACATGTTAGCCGCGACGCGGTTGCGATGGGCCAGCTGGATCGGGTTTGGTTGTTTTTGGTTGCGCTTGGCGTCGTGGGCTGTGTGTAACTAACGGACAACTACAGAACGCGGTTTGTAAAATCAAAACCATATGCTATACATACCACGTCTATCCAGTACAGATACAACGCGAGTACGGACTGCCCGCAGCTGCACCCCGCGCATCTCGAACGACGAAATCGAACAGGCCCCACCATTTCAGGGGTGGTGTCTTTTACTGAGACACTGCTCACCCTGCTGGAGAATAGCGGACGATGGCCTTTAACACCCGCCAGAGCAACATGTTCCGGTCATCGCAATCGAACAACCCAAAGACGCCTGCAATGGTCAACAAGAAGCAGAAGCAGCAACAGCAACAGTTGGAGCATGATCTGATCCTCGTGGGGACCCAAAGCCTCCAGCAACAATGGTAAATGGTGTGGACGCTCACCGTTGCCGTTACAGAAAACCAACGACATCATCGAGTGTCTCGCAGAGCTCGGAATCAATTTCACGATGGATGACCTGAACAAACCGACGCCTATGCGGGTCCAGTACCTGTTCGAGCGCTTCGTCAGCTCGCTCATGGGCGTCAGTCGGGAGTCCGTGGAACCGATAATACAGGCTGCGACGGGAGAGCAGGAGTACCCAGAGGCGCACTACGACTCGGCTATGGTCACCGCGTTCTACTCGTCGCTGCTGGCGCTAATGGTAGAATGCGGGGTTCGTGACTTCTCGTTCAACGACCTGACGAAGCCGGAGACGGAGCGGTTGAAGTTCATCCTTTCCAATGTGATCAACTTCTTGAGGTACCGCGGCGGAAAGACCGACCACACCGAAGCGCTCCTACTGCGCGGGGAACAGACTCGAGAACAGATCGAGCGGCTGCACGACGAGAACGAACTACTTGCCAAGCGGGTGGCCGACATGAAGGCCCAACGGAAGCGAGAGGAGCCAGTACTGGACCAGGCCAAGGCAAAGAACAAGCAGCTCACGGAAGAACTCCGGGAACTCGGGAGGAAGCAGAACGTTCTCGCACATGAGGTTACGAAGGTTAAGGACGAAAAACAATTACTCGTCAAGGCGCTGCAGGACCAGGAATACCTCATCCAGGCGAACCGCCAGGAGTGCCACAAACTTCAGCCCTACATTGTGGATTCGCCGGAACAGCTCCAGCTTGTGATCACTGACCTTGCGAAGTCGCTCCAACGGGAGAGGGAGGCGGTGGACGTAGCGGAACGCCAGTGCCGCGCGCTACAAACCTCATCGGACAGTTTTTCGATCGTCGAGGGGGATGTAGCGAACTGCATCAAGCTCATGGAGGATTGCCAAAGGGAACTGACCAGAATGGAGGAGTGCCAACGCAAACTGCAACGCTATCAGGAACAGCTCCACAACAAAGAATCTGAGGTCAAGGAGATCGAGAGGAATGAAGAGGTAGGGACTATGTTGTATCCGAATTACCGTGAAACCGAGAGACTAATCCACGGCCTAACCAGCGTCTACGAAGGACCCTAGCGAATGCGGAAGAGAAACTCACGCGGGCCCGGAACCAAGCGGCGGCCCGGCGTGAGGCGACCAAAGAAGATATGGAGAAGCTTAAGGCCGAGTACATTGCGCTTTCCGAGGAGCGTTCGGCCACTAACCGGCAGATCGAAAAGATCAATTCCAAGACCGATATCAAACAGAAAGAGGTACGCAAAGGGTTTGCTTTTTTTTTTCACTTTTTGTGCTGGTTCACTCTGATTCGTTGGTTCTCTTCCCCAGATGGCCGAACTCAAGAGCAGACTGGAGGCAGAGTACTCCTTGGCGAAGGTCGAATACGACCGACTGCGTGCCCATATCGATCTATACATGACCAAGTTGGAGCAGATGATGCATACAGCGGGGCAGTAAAGGTTATGTCTGTGTTGATGAATGGTGGGTTTTGCTTTGTTGCCTTAAAGGGAGTGACCATTTTTTCTGGTCCATACGCAATTGAGTTATGTATTTGTCCCATAAAAAGCGGCGAAATTTTGCAGGACAGTAGAAGCCGAGTGCGAGCAATCAGGCAAAATGGGCAGTGCTTAGGCCATGTTCGGTTGCACCGTATTTTGACAAAAAAGAGAAACCGTGATTTCAGAAAAAAAGAAATTTCCTAATAACGTGATTTTTGAACACTATCTAATGTACCTACTTACTGTAGATACTTAGTTAATGTTTCGGCAATGCAACCGGAGTCTTGGCATGGACGCAACATGGAAGAATCTAGAATATTTTGATGCCTACGGACCAAGCGAACAAGCGAAGGTATTCTTCCTCTCTTCAATCCACACTCTCCCACCTCTCACAGCCATCTCCACCACATCCGTGATATCAATTCAATCCCAAACCCACCACACAACCTCCAAGAAAGCAACAATGGTAACCCCTCTCCATCGTCGGGCATACTATACCCATCAGCAGAAGTGGAAGCAGTGGCAGAGCTAACCACGAGACGGGATACGACAGGCCACCTCCCTGCGCAACATCAAGTCGCTGGCGCCGCTGCTGGACCGCATCCTGGTGCAGCGCGTCAAAGCGGACGTCAAGACGGCGTCGGGAATCCTCCTGCCCGAGAGCACGGTCGAGAAGCTGAGCGAGGCGCGCGTTCTCGCCGTCGGGCCCGGAGCCACCGACAAGGACGGCAAGCGCATCGAGTGCTCGGTCAAGCCTGGCGACCGCGTCTTGATCCCGCCGGTGAGTTCCTTGCTTGCGCGATTGGAGGCCGAGAGGTTGGGAGAGAGAGAGAGAGAGAGGCTGATGAGGTCACAGTACGGCGGCAGTCCGGTCAAGGTCGGTGACGAGGAGTACACCATCTTCAGGGACCACGAGTAGGTTTTCCCGTCCATCACTCACCTGCCCTGTCTTGTTGCGCTATGTGCTAGTGGGCTGATGCGGGGTTATAGGCTTCTGGCGAAGATCATCGAGTAAAACCGCACGCATGGGAAACGAGGGAAAGAAAAGAATAAAAAGCATTTGTTGGATGGCGTTTCTTTTGCGGTGTAAGATGGGAGCGGATGAACGGGTGATGGTGTACAGAAGTCACGGGGCGGAAAAGATGGGTCGGAATCGAGGTGGGGTTGAATTGAAACTGTACAATATGTTTTTTTCGCCGCTCTAGCTACTACTACTACTACTACTACTGGACTGGACTGGACTGGACTGGACTGGCTATGGTTCCTTGTCCTCAGCCGAGGAGTGAGGACCGTGTGCTTTGGGGATCTCCCAGATCTTGAGACTGTTGTCCCACAGTATCGGTGAATCCATGACCGTATCCTCATCGCTGTCGTCGCTACTGCTCCCACCGCCCCCGCCACTCCCACTGCTCCTCCCGACATCCAGCCCGAATGTCTTCCTCGACCCGGAACACGTGGCCACGATCTCTCCGAACGGATGCACCGCCGCGGCGGTGACCACATCGTCGTGCGCCTTCCACGCACCGACGGGCTCTCCGCCCTCCTCGCCGCGCCAGATCCTCACCACGCCATCCATTCCTCCGCCGACCAGCTCCCCGTCCAGCAAGCTCACCGCCATCCTCTGGTTCGTCGCGGCCGCGCGACGCCTCAGACTCGCGACCCGCAGGCCGGTGTTGCGGATATCGTAGACGCTGACGACGTCGCTCCTCCGCTCGGCGATGTACAGGTACCTCTCGCAGGCGCTCCACAGGAGCTGGGAGACGCCGCCGCCGGCCTCGTCGGGCGGATCGTCGGGGACGCAGAACACGCCGATGACGTCGCCGGTGCCGTCGGCCGCGTACAGGCCGACGTGGCGGGTGTTGGTGCCGGCGGCGAGCACGCGCGCGGAGCCAAGCGCGAGCGCGGCGACGAGGCCCTTCATAGTCGTCGTCGTCGCGGGACTGCGGCGCGTCGGAATCGTCCGCAGCGCGCGCACGGGCCCCGAGCCGCTGCGGTTCACGTCGAAGAACGACAGCTGGCTGTCGCTGCCGGCGACGAACGTGTGCGGACTGCCGGACGGGATCAGCAGCGAGTGCGGAGCCATGTGCGCCTCCGTGTGCGCGTTCACCAGCCGGTACGACGACAGCAGCGACGGGTGCAGCAGCGAGTGCAGCCGGATTGGCCCGCCTCGGCACGACGCGAGGTACAGCAGCGACTCCGGCACGCTGAGGGAGCTGTGCGGGTATACCGCCGTCGCATAGCAGCGGCTGGGGAGGGCCGTCGTGCAGTACGGCGTCAGCGGTGTGAGCGTGGGCGAGAGCACGTCCGGCGGGAGGATGAAGGTGCGCAGGCCGCCATCTTCGGAGTGCGTCAGAAGCGTGCTGCCATCAGAGGTCCTATGGTTCCCGCTCCGTCAGCATTTCCTCCCTTGTGTGTGTGTGCGTGTGAATCTATGACCCGGGGGGCGGGGAGAAACTAGACCATTGTGTAGATTTGAATAGGTTACTTTCGGACGCGGATAGGCGTGCGGTAAATTCCGAGGTGGCTGCGATGCTGCCGCTGTAGGTCGTGCCCGTGCTGGCAACTAGACGCGGCGGGAAGCTGATGCACGGCCATGACTGCGATTGTGGATCTGGTTCGGGGGGCTGCAAACGTGGTGGCGGTGAGGTCATTTTGGATATGTAGATACGGTTGACGTTCAATCCTGGTTCGGCCCGATGTGTCCAAGTATGATATTCTATGATTTGAAGTTTACTTAGATATCGGAACCCAGGATCACAACCACATATGGAATGCCACGAGAAAAAAAATCTCGTCACCACAACCCAATGGTAGATTCCTCTATCCCGCGAATGAAAATCCGAGCACATCCCACCTCGCAAATCTACATACAACCGAAACCCCCATTCCGCACCGACAGCATGTACAGCGGCTGAATCAAAGCAAAGTGAAGGAGAGAAACCAAAAGACAGAAACACCAGGTTATGAAATCAAAGCGAAATGCAGTAAAAAGAGCCCTTATTGATGGAGAGAAAAAATGGTACCGCTACCAAGTCCCATCATGGCTCATCACTCAGACTACTCGTCATCTAACTGTACGAGAGCGGGCCGAAAGAGACGCGAGAAATGAGAAGGAAACAAATTACTCTAAAATCCCCCCATCCAAAGGCAGCCAGAACATGCCGGAAACCGAAATGCGAAAGAGAAAAAGCCCTGCTGCAACCCTAGAACTTCAAAGGAGAAAGAGCCTTAACACAACGCCGGACGCTATCCTATTTCGTGGACTTGCGGGATGCTTGGCTCTTCTTACGCGAAGACACCTTGGCCTCCTGGGGCTGACTCTCGAGGACGTGGGTGTGGTTACTGGCTCGGATAACGGTGGCCTTGTCCTGCCGGCAGTACTCAATGGATTTGATCCACTCGTCGTTCCAGATTTCTTCCAGCGTGGCCCGCTTCCCCGGCTTGAGCTCCAGCATGCGGCCGATGATGTGTCGGGATTCACGCGGCAGTATCCTAAGCAAGCGGTTAGGTCCTTTGGGTGCCTGCGCTCCGGCGCCTTGAACATCTTTCGGCGCCGGATTAGCGGCAGTTCCCTCGATCTCGGGAGTGGCCGAGGTGGGCACTGGGTCGGGCGTGGCTGCGAACAGGCGGAAAGAGTTATCGGATTGGCGGGGAGCCTTCCATGGGAAGCGGCGCAATGTCGTGCAGCAGAATATGATGGCGAGGGACCAGATGTCGGCTGGCTGTGGGTCATACTTGAGCTCGTTACACACCTCGGGCGCAAGATATGGGTCGGATCCGACGATGCCTACCGAGCCACATCAGTAGCTGCCGAGCATTCGCGAAGGGGGTAAAACACACCGTGTGCCTCAACGATACCGTTCTCGAACGGATATCGGAAGACACTTGCACTACCAAAGTCGATGATCTTGAGGATGCCATGTTCACTGATGACGACATTGTCCAACTTGAGATCCCTGTGGGCAAGACCCATAGAATGTAGGAACGTCACACCGCTCACAATCTGCATGAAGGAGCAAGCCACCTCCTCTTTCGACATCTTGCCGGTCATGACGGTAGCGAACAGATCGAACGGACAATACTCCATGACCTCATACCATCGTCCCCGCTCGTGGATGATGTCCAGTGTCTCGACGATGTTTCCATGGTGCAGTGTGGAGCCAATACAGAACTCGGCTGTGACCTTCTTGGCATATTCCCGCTCCGACTCGTACGAGTGTCTGGGGCGGAATTCCTTCACGGCGAACGTAACACCGTCGCTCGACCGCTTCATCAGTCTCACCGAGCCTCCAGCCCCCGATCCCAACACCCTCCCGAACTTTCCGTACTTCTTGTTCAATCCTTGGTCATCCGCGAACGGTGCAGCTCCCCCCGCCGCCAAGCTCTTCGAACTATGAGTGGAGCTGGCGCTGGGTGACGACGACCTCTTTTTGGAGCCCTTGAAGAACCTCCTCAGATCCCCCATAGACGGCTTCTTCGTTCCGAGGCCGCCATCCTCAGCCTTGGCCAGCGACGTAAGGGATAGGTGTGAATGGTGATGCTTCTTGTCCTTTTCATGGACCCCCAGCGACGACAGGTTCGTGCTGGAGTGGCTCTGGCGGGTCTTGGAGAACTTGAAGCGAGGCTCAATATCTTCCACCCTCTTGGACTGAGGCGGTCTCTTGTGTCGCGCATAAGGGTCGTCTGGGTCCGGTGCTGGTGTAAAAGGTCGCGAAGGGGAATAGTGATGGGTAGGCGTGGTTGCTCCCGAACGGGAACCGGAGCCGGTGGGGGTTCCCGCGGGGCTGTCCCCAAGCTCCGACGGCGACGAGACGGTAAAATCCGCTGGGCCTATAGTAAACGTGGGCGTTCGGCCTTGGACGGAATGCGCCGATACTGGTCTCGAAGAGGCAGGCGAGTTCGCGCCGGATACGGGATATCTGGGAGTCAGCGTTCCGGCGCCCAGTCGCGGTGGAGAGGTCTGAGGGGTCATAGTGTTCGGATCGGCTCCAGGGTGCCGTGGCGGTTGGAGCGTCGAACGATCATCGGTTCGAGGCTGGCGGAATGGAGGACAATCTTGGGTCGATGCTGGCGTTAGCGGCGGGGAGTTCATGTTCTTTCGCGGTGAATCCGACGTATTGCTATTCACTCTCGAGGGATTCTGGGTGGTTTTGGGGAGTCAAACGGTCAGCCCGAAGTCATCATGACCATGAGGAGGGTGGGGGAAGGGGCGCGGCGGATTGTAGGGTTATAGATATGCGTAGCTCCGGACCACCCTCCGGACCGCGCGCACATGCCATGGGTCAGCGGCACAATGCGGCTCCGAATGATGCAATACGAGAACACGAGGCGCGGAGGAGGGAAGAGCAGTAACTCACCCGGGACGGCGGCAGTGAGAAAGGCTGGAAGTCCGGATGAGTGAGTCTTTGCTGTTGCAGCGAGGCCGAAAGACTGTCCGTCAGTGTGTCCAGCTGTTGTCGCTGCTGTTGCGCCGAGACATCTGCATCTCCTGGCGGTTCAAGCTCCGACGAAACGATTGACCCCGGAATCTGGTCCGGCTCCCGACTGCTGAAGTGAACGATTGTATTCTTGTGAGCTCCTCCATCGGCGCCCTCCTTCCCGTCACTCTTGCTGGCGTTCATCTGAGCTGCCATCGCTGCGTCTCTCCCTTTTTCGCTCCGTCCCTTCTATCTCCCCCCCCTTTTTTTTTTCCTCTTCTAACTTCGCTCGTGCTTTTCCCTGCCGTGGAATATCTAACTCGCCGGCCTCCCCGACGACAACGGCGATGGTGGAAATGGTGGAAGTGGAGGTGGTAGTGGAGGCGGGGGTGCTAATTGGTCCACAATTGGTGTTGCTGCCGCAGTTGCAGTTGCAGTTGCGGAAAGCCCTATGCGTCCGGAGTGTGGGGGAGCCGATGCTGGACGTTCATAAATCCGGTATACGTGCGAAAGTATGGCGGTCTCGATGTGACTAAGAGCAAGCGGGAAAGGAATCAAGTTCTAGTGGGTGGGATGTGTGGGGGGGAAGGGCTAAGGTGAGTGGTGGAGTTGCCACCTTCCTGGCCAGCGAACGAACCGAACCGGACGGGATGTTTGGAGGTTGAACGGTGTTGGGGAGGATATCCCCTGACGTGAGAGCGGTGCAGACCGGCAAGAAGAGGGAGGCGAGGTAAGGCGGAGGAGTGTGGTTGGTTTGTCTGGGCTGGGGGGAGGTGGGATGGTGGCTGGGCTGGAGTGACGCCTCTCCCTTCCATCGCCGACTCGACCAGGCAGGGTAGACTGGATTGGGGGGGCTGCCCCGCTCCCTCGCTTTCGCTCGAAAGGCTCCATTCCAGCGCCGCATACACAGATGCAATCCAGCCGTCCGACCATCACACGCCCAAGGGATCGCACACAAGCACAGACTGCTGACAGCAAACACCACCCGACGCTCGGGCAGAACGCTCTTCCGCAGCCCACCACTCAGACGTCCCGGACGCAACCGTGTTCTTGACGCGCGGCTGCCGCCGGCGTTGCGGGCAGCGGGCAGCGGGCAGCGGCTAGAGCCTGCCGTCGGGTCTTGCCAACCTCCGCGGAAGGAGCGCATCGGTGCGTGGCAAGCGGAATATGCTCCACCCACATACTACTTGCCCAGCTCCTCCGTGTCGAGTGGATACCTGCACCCACGCAGCGCAAGCGCAGGCTCTGTGTCGCGCCCTCCCCGGACGGGCTCTCGGCATGTGCTCTGGATTTCGTGTCAAAACGCCTTCGGGGACCTCCCCCTTATCTGTCTCCGCTTGGCTTGTTTCTTCCCTTCCCTTCTTCGAAACCGGCCGGCCAAACGGCCATCTCGTCTCACCCCGTCCATTCACTGGTACGTGCGGTGCCGATGTATCTCGTCGTACGCACAAACCACATCTCGGCGCAAAGAATACATACCAATCAATAGCTACACCCTGCGCAGGGCGGGGCGGGGCTGTTGCCGCCCCCGCACCGATGCTGTGCATCTAGATACTGCACTAGGACATACATACAGATATCCACATGCGGAGAGAAGAGGGTCAAACGGACAAAAAACCAAATATCTATCTATCCACTCCCTTGCTTGACATCCCCCCGCCGGGATCGGATGTGTCGGCAGAGCCCCCCGTACATACATACATACATACATACATACCGCTGCGGATCAAACGCCTTTTTCTTCCTTTCTTTTTGCCGCGGTACGTGCGGGTGGGGGGGGAAAAGCAACTCGGAAGAGCTGAGAAGAGAGGAAGAAAGAAAGAAAGAAGAAAGAAAGAAAGAAAAACAAAAGAATCGGGAGACATGCCCGCCATCGACATTGGTAGATACAATATGCTCTACAAAGACAGCACGGTCACTGGGTACCACGGCTGGGTGCACTACGAGGAATGCCCGATATGTGGCGATCGAGAACGAGAACAGATATCCGCATGTACTCTATGATTCAACTCCGAAACTCTCGTCGCAAGGGAGAAGGCCGAGGACCGACCTCCCTGCCCGCGTATGGGTGTGTATCTACTCTGATTGGCGCGTAACTCTGTCACGGGGTACCGAGCCTGCACATGTAGATGTGCGAGTTCGACTGAGCTCATAGTGATTCATCGCCGCCACGGCCGCAGAGGGAAAAAAAAGAAGCCAGCTACTCTACATAAGAGGCAGGACCTGCCCAGCTATTCCCAACCCGTATACATTACACGTACTAGGCTGAGTAGAGCAGATATATAGTACGCCAGAGCACTCGGCAGCACGTAGCTTTGTATGTAGTTATGTAGAGTACATATGTGGACACATAGTTAGCCGTGCATGCATTGCGTCACTCTATCTACCACATACACACCTACCCCGTATGAAGTATCTATGTAAGTTCATATCCATACACATTCGGAGACGCAAACTACCGATTCATGGATGCGAGCGGCGAGCCCACCGCAACACTCACTGTCCGTCACTCCGCCGACCATCCCCATCCTCGCCGATCCTACTCGAATCGCCATCCTCGCCGTCCACTTCCATCTCGAACACGAACCACCTCTCCAGCAGCCCGCGCAGCGCGAGCGTCCGGCCCGCGACGACGCCGAGGCTCTCCTGTCTGACGCTGGCATTGAGGACGGGCAGGTTGGTTCGCCACCAGTCGTGTCCGTGCTCCGCGATGACGAGCTGCGTCCACCGGCGGGGACGGTGGCGGACAGCGTCGACGAGGGCGCCGAGGGTGCGGCCGACGCCCTGCGCCGAGAACTCGGTCGAGTCCCTGTGCGCGTGGATGGCGCCCCAGACCCGCAACTCCGCCGCCGCCGCCGCCGGCCCCTCTTCGGCGCCCGCGCTAGCGGCGGCCAGCGAGGAAACGTAGGCGCGCACGTGCAGGATGCTCGGCAGGAACACGACGGCCTTGTCCTGCGCCGCGCGCAGCGTCGCGAGCGTCGGCAGCTGCGCGGCGAACGGCGCTGACAGGCTCGCGCGGAACACGTCGCGCGCGCTGCAGATCAGCAGAGTGCACGCATGGGGCGATTGCAGCGTGCTCTCCAGGAAGGCCGCGGCGGTCGTATGCCGCGAGATTCGGAGTGGTGGCGGCGGCGGAGGTTGCATTGTATCGTAGGGGTTGATATGGTGCGGTGGTAGCTGGGAGCTCGATATCCAAAGCGCATGTGGAAGCTCGGACATGCGGTCGAGTATGCGGTTTGGAAGTGTCGTGTGGATAGTTCGAGGCAACTTTGGCCCCGCTCGGGGCGAGCGACGGACCGTGTTTAATAACAAACTAAACGCGGAAACGCATCATCCTCGTGATAGGAATCCCCCTCAATTCCCACCCAGCAAGACCCGGAAATTGGAACATCAATTTCTGTATGGTCAGGAGGCTCAGCCCACCTATATCAAATGGGCTCAAGTCGCTGATCATCCCCCGACAGCAATCCTCTATATAAGTACTGACAATATGTAGAGTGCCCAGAGAACGAAATCCAGCATAACAATTGACCAGAACAAACGCCAACTGAAACAAAGCAAAATAGAAGCACCAATTCAAGAACGCACGCTAGTATCGAAAACCACACGCAGCACGCGAAACACATGCCGGATCTTTTGAGAAAGGATTAAGAAACAGAAATTGTGGCACCATGAAGCCGACATTACGAAGGGAGTCATGACAAATTTGACCCAAACGCAAATGAACGGATGAGTACAATTGATCTACAAGCCGAATCCTTTGGCGGCAGTCAGCACAACACAACGTCCATGGACGAACAGAGAGCAACACACCGTAAATGGGCTTTCCGATGCGCTGCAAAGAGTGGATTACATCGTAAACAGTGACGGTCTTGCGGTTGCCATGTTCGCAGTAGGTTACACAGTCCCTCAGGATCTTGATCACCACCATATTAGCCCTCCTCTCCCGTCCCCAGGACAGTGGATCCAATCTCACCTTGGTCAGGTAATCCTTGAGAGCGCCTCTGGCTTCGTCGTAGATTCCCTCCGAGATGCGCTTGATTCCACCTCTCCTCGCCAGTCGCCTGTTCAACCTCACTCTCATCAGCTACCGCCGTCACCACCGTCACGACCGCTTCCCCTATGCTCTCACCGCACGAACAACAGAAAACCCACCTAATGTCGGACTTGGTGATACCATGGATGGTATCCCTGCTCAACTTCCGATGTTTCTTGACGGCAAGGCCCCTGGTGAAACCGCGTCCCATGTTCTGACCGAAGGTCTTTCCTCCCTTTCCGCTGGTTCCACCACCAGAACCAGTGTTGGAGAAAGAGGAGTACATCGAAGCTCCCGTCGATTTTTTGAACTGAGACATGCTGGCGTGTTGATGGCTGCAGTCGGATCTTGTTGTTATTGCGGCGGCGGCGGTGGTGGTGGGGGTGGGGATAACTACCTACGTAGTAGTTACGGTGACGAGAGAGGAGACGTGACGCGAGGTTGTAAGTTGTCGGACTCGGGATCTTTGTGTTCACATGCTCGATCCCGTCTACTAGCGTATCTAAGCGAGTATCACGTGTCGACCACGAGAGTGAGTAAGCGAACTTATACGAATCTAGCTGGAGTAATTCAGCTACGGGTTCTCGGCATCTCCGCATTCCGTCACTCTGAGGGTGGCTCCAATAGATACTCCACGATGTCTCGCTGCTCGAAGGTAAAGAAAGCCCAATTATTATTCCTAAGGTTGTAGATATAGGAAAAGGTGCAGCAGTAATTATAAGAGTGCCTATAAGCAAAAGCAAAGCCAGTCATATGTAAGTAGGTACTCGTCAGCTGAGTGACAAAGTAGAGTACTCGTGTTGTCATATCATCCTGCAAAAAAAGAAATCCAAGAAAAACATACCGAGCGAAGGGTTTAGAAATAAGAAAAGAAAGGGCGAGCGATACAGAATAGCACGACAAAACAGTGCAGACGTGACAATGAAACATACGTACAGATCGAACCGGCTATCGTACCGCATCTCTAAGAGATGAAGGTGGCCTCCGCGAACATCACCCCCTTCTCCTCTGTCACCTCCTCTCCAACCTTGATCTTCAGAGCCACCTCCTGCCGGTACTGCACGGGGTCGATCAGCACACATCGCATCGCACGGGGTAGAACGAGTGGGTTAGGATTACCTGGTACATGTACGGTCGGGTCCCGACAGCGCCCGCCACGAATTTCTTGATGATAGCCGGTACCTCCGCCATGATATCAACACAGTCGAGCTTCGGCTTCAGGTCTGTCTCCAGCACGGTCTCGGCATCCTCGCCATCCTGGGTCTTCCCCTTCCACACCACCTTGAACGCGGTAGGCTCCTCCCACAGTGTAACAGGATCCATCTTAGTAGTGGTGTGCTCCACTGTTGCGCTCGTGGTTCCCTGCAGTAACACACTATTCCTGAAGACCATGCCAACGTTGACTGTCTGGGTGCCGTACGAGGGAGGCGTGGTGAACTCCATCATGATGGCCGCCACATTCTCACTTTGGAAGCAGATAAAGTTCCACTTGGCAGCTTTTGTTCACGGACGAGAGTATAAGCAATGTTCCGGCCGGACAAGAGAGAGAAAAGTACCGGCGTGGTGAGGCTTCATTCCCTGGAGTGCCATCACATAGATGTTCTTTCCAGCAACATCTACCTTCTCTCCCTTAACCTCGACCGCTCCAGAGGCGCTATTCTTGGGCCAGAAGATATGCCGAATGCAGCCCCATGGGTTGGCATGATCGTCTCCATAGTTCGTCTTCGCATCCTTTCCGACCTTGAAGCCCGCAACCTTACGGTCGATGGTGACGTCGACCAGCACCTCTGGATCGAGTCTGGACTTAATATGATAGGAATCGCCGGCCTCATTCAAGACAATACTGAAGTCCTCGCCGTTCTCACCGGCGAAGAAGCTCCGGAACGTCGGATCGAAGGCATAGTCACTCATGGTCTTTGCGGACCAGTGGATCCTCCCATCGGGAAAGAAGACCTTAACGTTGAGCTGGGCGCTGATGTGAAGGTTGCTGCGCATGCACCGTCCTATCAGTTCCGTTGCTTCCCCCTTCCCTCCAGACATTAGGCAGGGAATAACCCACGCAACATTTGAATAAATGACCTGAATCATCACAAAGTGGCCACCGTTGGTCTCGGTGTAGAACGTCTGAGTCTCAACACATGTTGTCTCGATCGCCTGCCACTTCAGATCGTCGTCTGTGATTTCGTATTTCGGATTCTGGTCCTCTTGCTTCGCTACTGACTGTAGGGCTTCGGGGCCGTAGATGGGTTCGGCGGTGCCGGCGACAGCGGATAGTCTAGAGATACATGCCAGAAGCGGCGAGCGTCAGAAAATGCTACCCATTTTGACTGTCCCTATCTATCGCCGCCGTGCGATTCCGTGCGAATCCATCCGCTTCTCGCTCGCGCGGATGTATTACATACGTCGACTGTGCAGTTTTTGTGACCCAGGAGAACATATTTGCAGTCTGGATGTGTTGGATGTGTTGGGTGTGTAAATGTGTATGTGGATTCGATGGAAAAAGTGGAGAGTTCGCTGGTACAGGAGGTGAGTGGTGGAGGTGGTTGGTTTGATGTTGAAAGTTTAGTCAAATGTAGCGCGGCAGCGTGGCGAGTCAAGTTCTCTACCTACCTCACCCTGCAGTGACCTTGTTGTCGGTCACGAGCAAAAGCCAAGAGCCAGCACACGATCCCACAGTCCCGGTGGACAGTGTTCCGACAAGGTCCGATACGACCGTCAGGTACCGGCAAGATACAACCGGCGGAACACGAAGACACTGAATACACAACGAGCCTGGAATACATGATACTTGATAGGGTAAGTGAGATGTAGCTGAAATTCGTTCCATTTCACAAATTACTCGGTAGAGAGGTCGAACACGTCGGTACATAAGTCGAGCACCAACGCACTGAGTGGGCGCTAGTGCACTAGCGTACCCTAGGCCGCTGGCGATATTACATGTGCCCAAGGCCACACATCGACGCTCGGAAGCTCAGCGCCGCGGCGCCCAACAGAAACAAAAATTATCGCTGCTTAAGTAGCAAGTTTTCTCAAAAAAAAAAGACTTAAAAATGAGTACAAATACCTCCTGGTTATCTTCCTCTTCAGCATCGCCCACCATCATCCCTATCAGAACCACTGTCTCCAAGTTCAGCGCACTCTACCTCCAGTAACTCTGTCTCCCCCTTCAGCTTCTAGAGCTAGTCCAGTTCCTTCTTCTCCTCTTCCAGTCTAGCTACAGACTTCCAAGTTGCTGGTAGCTTTTTGCCCTCATGTTCCATGGTCCGGTGCCTATATATGCGCGGTGGCTATTATGCAGCTAGATCATACTCAGCGTGGCCCTTTTAAGCCCTTAGTCGGGTCAATTGGGTGAGGGCTGGCTGAGCAGCAGCGGGCTTTGTCTCGGCTCAGACTCACGGCGGCGAATGATACAAAGAATATCACTCGCGCCAAGAGCACACTAGTACACTAGCACCCGCTTAGTGCTTTGGTACACGACTTACCACTCTCTACTTAATGTACCAAGTTACAAAGCGAAAGGGGATTCACGGTGGGGCGATGTCAAACAAGAGAAAGAAATCGAGTGATTAAAAAAACAGGACAAACTACCTGAGCCCACAGCAAACGACCAAAGCCCACTATTCGCACAAGAAAGCGATTACCCCACCCACCGTTCCCACTTCAAACATACCGTCTCGCATCTCACGCAGCATTGACCATAGTCTCCCCTTCCTCAAGCATCCCAGTAACAGTCTCCAGATTCCGGATCATGACATTTCCGTGATCGACGAGCAACAACTTCTCCGCATTCGCTGGCAAGCCAAGGTAGGTAGGTGGCTCTCTCTCTGGGAGAGCATTGACCCACCGCATAAACTCTGCCATGCCAACGCCCTCGGGCGCGTATAGCGGGGTCTCGGTGTCGGCGAGCTTAAAGTCCGAGTTGAAAGCGTCCGGAGTGAAAAACGAGTGCACCAAAGCTCTGAGTTTGGCGAAATCACCATCGTCGTCAATCTTTCCTCCGTATGTCTCAGTAATCAATGTGCGGATCATTTCCCAGGGAAGCTTGCTAGGTGCAATATTCGTCCGCCCCGGTGCCGCTTGATCGATCCACGTATCGATAATGTATGCCGAACACTCATACTAAAAGATGTTAGCATCGTGTGTGACGTCGCGAGAAGATTAGGATTACAAACATCACTGTCATTGAACTCCCAGAAGCCTTTCCATCCCAGGTTTGGCACGTATCGAAGTCTCTCTTGAACCACAGCATGCAGGAACGAGAGTAGCAAGTAAACACGAGCCTTCTCGGCAGGCTGCTGTTTCGTAGGTCTGGTAGACAGTGAAGACATAGAGTCCTTCATATTCGCCCTGACGCCAGCTGGCTGTTCGTACATCAGGACACGAGACGTACGTAGGAGGTTGATGGGAATTTTTGGCGAGGTTTCCATCGATAGGAAGAGCCTGAAGTTCGGATGCGGCCGTAAAGCATCGAGGCGCTTCTCCAGTGACTGAAGCCAAGTGGGAGTGAGATGAACGTTTTTGACCAAGACCCACGATCCGGACGAGGCCGCGTTACTAACGGCCTTGTCCGCCGCAGTGACACCCTCTGCGGAACCCATGGCAATGTTTGTGCAGTTAACGCGCAGTTGTTCCACCAATCCCTCAACCTTGTAACTCGCATCGAATCCAGGGGATGAAGCGAGAGCAATAGGTGTAACGGAAGACACCTGAGAAACAACCTCCTTCAAGTCTCCAGTGGTGTCGAGAATGTCCTTTCCGAAAACCACGGCAACAAATTGCTCGGCCGCGGGGACGAACCGATCCAGCCTGAAAAGCTTGATGACCAGAAGCTTGTGCAGCTGCTGTTCGATGTTTGGAAGTCTGTCGTCCCAGATAACCGGTACATATTCTTCCGCATTCTCCTCTTCCAGGAACTTAGTCCACGCTGCGACGTCCACATTCTGGAGCCTGTCTTTGAAGATCGGAAGCAGCGAAGCACGAACCATGACCTCGTCCACGCGCTCGGTCTCGGTCGACACATCGACTCCAGGCATTTGCTCGTCCAAGATTCTGTCAATCAAGGATTGATCAATCTCGTACGTAGACGCCTTGGCGAGAAGCATGGCCAGAGTGACCCGGTCTTTTTGGAGAAGACCAATCGAAGTGCGCTGGTAGGCAGTGATGTAAATATCACGCAGGATAATGTCTACCCGGCGATTGTAATCCTTCTCAGCGTCCAATTTCTTATTGTCGTGCAGAACCGAATGGAAGATGTCGAGGAAGAACTGTAGAGAGAACTGGTAGAAGTGGTTCAAGTGGTGGAGTTGCTCGAGAACAGCAAACACCGAACTGCAGGCCTTCGCGATGATTTGATACTGCTTGGTGATTGTCTCGACTTCCGTCATGACGCCGTCAGTCTCCTGCATCTTCCGCGAGACTTCCGCGGCCTCGGTCTTGAGGGTCTCCAGTGTGTCAATGACCCGATCGTCGTCAAGGATGTTTCCTCTGGACTCATTCAATGCCTGAAGCAGTCTCTTTTCCAGCTGACGCAGGTGTAGCTTAAATTCACCCTGCAGCTTCATGAGGTTCGTTCTGCGCTGGTCGACATCCGGACGCTCAAACTTCAAGACCTGGTTAAGAGACTGAGTCTGTAAACTGCTCTGAGTAACCGTAAAGTTGACGAACGTCGTCCGACTGCATACGTCGGGGGCGAAGGAAGCAGAGGGATCCCGAGTCGACAAGAAGAGACGGAATGACGGCGAAAAATCTATCTCTTGTTTACCTAGCTGGATCAAAACACGTCCTCCCGTCTTCTGGTACTCCTTATTGAGAACATGGTTCAGGATCGGGTCCAGATGCTCGGCGTCTTGAATGAGAATGGGGTTTCCGAATCGCAGCGAGCTCTCCAATTGCTTCGTGAAAGAATCGTCGAGGAAACTTGTAATCGTGAGACGCCGCTCTTTGTTCTCGTTCGCCAGATACTCCGTAGCTCTACCTGAAGGGTCGATGATTAGGGGATAACGGTTGAACCGGTTTAAAACGATAGCGTTCTCGGTGCAGAGATCGTCCACAGGCAGTCCGTTCTCTTGCCATGCCAGACGCTGATCTGCAGTCGACAGGTACTCGGTGACGGCATTGTGCTGTTTGAACTTGATGCCAGCAAGATGGAGGTGATTGAGCCAATCATCAGTCATGGCCTTTCGGTACTGCTGGTCGTAAAGACCACTGTATGCGAGGAAAGCAGCAGAGACCAGAACATCGCCAACAAGCGTACCGATCTGGGTCTCGAACGATTTGCTTCCCTCGTCCCAACGGACTCTCTCCGATGACAAACTGTCCAAGAGCTTCACACTGCGATCGACTTTGAATTGCACGCGCTTCATTTCCGCCTTGAGAGCTTGAGTCTCACTGATAAGCGCCGCGTATTCCTCCTTGTACTGTGCAATACTGTTCTCGAGTTCGATGATGGTGTCTTGCATTGCTTTCGCTTCAGCCTTTGTTCGGAGCGCCTGCGCCTCGAGTTGGGTAACCTCGTCACGCAACGGCCCAACACGGTCGAGAATCTCAGAGTAGTTGACTTGCGCCTCCACCCACTGCACCAAAGGTCCACATGCCTGGGAAGCACGATTCATCGCTTCGAAGTTGTACGAAGGGTTGGACAAGTATTGCGACTGCATTTGCTGCCGAAGTTTCTTCGTCATCTGCTTCTCATTATCGAAATTGACGATACTGGAGATGAAATCCTCGCGACGGATGATAGCCTGGACATCACCCCAAACATTGACCTTATGACCTAGCAGAGTGCAGACGGAGTGCATGGCGAGTTGGACGTTACTGGGAGGCTTGCCCATGACCCTAACTTCGGTAAGATGCGTCTTCTTGATGTTTTTGACACTTCGCTGAGCCTCCGCGACGGCAGGTTCTGCCTTGGCAAGATCATCCAACACAACCTCCTTCCGCTCGGCGACGACCTTCTCCTGGATCTCCAGTGCAGCCTGTACCTCGAGTGACGCAGCCCGTTTCTTCTCGGTTTCTTGCTGGTCGGCAACCATGCGCTGGAGCTTCTCGTTCGCTTCGGCACTCTTCTTCTCAAGCTGGCCTTGCTTTTGCGCCAGACTGACACGGAGATCCCTAACCTTGTCGACAGTATCCTTCAACTTTTCTAGACCTACGTTCAGGTGACGCTGCTGTTCCTCCAGATCTTCGCGCTTCTCGTTGTAGAGCTTGACATATTGCGCCACGAAGTCTAGGAAATGACGCGGGGTAAGGAAAGTTACCTTGCCCTGCTGCTTCCGGAGCTTTGCGTTGAACCTGTGAAGTGAGTAGTGGATATAAACCATCGCATTGACAACGGCTTCGCGATGAGTCGGGGGCAATGGAAGCTCTCTGTAGGCCACGGGAATAGTGTCTGGCGCATGGTACGAGGAGCGGTCCAGGTCAAGTGACTGGGTAAGTTCTGAACCGACTTGGTAGAACGCCTGATCCGACCAATCTCCGAACCAGTTGAGAACACAACGATTGAACAACGCCGGAGACGTAGCTGCTTTGGACGAGAGACCATCTTCGGGAGGATTCATCGTGAACACAACATGCAGGTTCTTGACGATCTGCTGAGTGAACCACTTGTACAGTTCTTCTTGAGAATCCAACAGAAGACCTTGACGCTGGGCGCCCTCCTTGCAGGCAGTCATCAGAGCAGCGAATTCGTCACCCTCGAAAAGACCAGGAACCTCGGCATTGGCAAGCAGCGTGTTCATCCTCTCGAGGAAACCAGAGTCCAGAACGTTGGACTCGTCCATGATGAAGCATATCTTTTCGCCCTTGCATCCACATCGGCGCAGAACATCTCGCAAATCGTCATCGAAATCTTCGGCGGAATATCTGCCATGGACCTTAATCTGGAATACCTTCAATCCGTTCATCCAAGCAACGAAGCGAGACAAAGTAGTCTGAGACCATCGTCAGAATTGAGCATATGGCATTAAGATTAGAGGGGGCACTAACCTTCCCGGATCCACTGACTCCGATCAGAATCAAATGACCTTGGGGCTGACGGAACACACGATCGATCCTCAAAACGTGCTCCAAGACATCGTTGAACAAAATGAGTGGCACATCCACCTCTTCCTCACAGAAAGTCTTCAGGCGAGCCTTGGCGAAATCTCTGAGTTGCTCACGGTCAACTGGCACGTAGTTCCTGGACAGCCAGTTCGAGTACAAGATAGGGCCCTTAAGCGCTTTTTCTTCGTCGATGTTGGGAAAATGCTCTAGGGCAATCCGACGGGCCGCGCCATCCGTCCACTTCCTCTCGTCCTCGCCAACAAGTCTGTCTTCGAACAGTCTTAGAGCTTCGTGAGCCCAAATCCTAACTAGTCCCTCTACAGACAAATTCTCCAATGGACGAATCGCCTCGTACAATCCGCGAACCCATCTAGTCAATTCACGAGGGGAGTAGACGTAGTGCGGTTGGAGCTTTGGAGTAAACCGTTTCTGCGACTCGAGATAGAATTGTACCATCGCCTTGGTAAGGGGCTCGGAGTAACCGCGGAGCGTTGGAATGATCTTCAGGACAGCACTATTGAATGTTCCATAGATCTGGTTGAGGGATTGCTCTCCAGGGTAATCGACCATTATAAGCGGACATTGCCGCAGGAAGCGAAGCCCCATTGGCGTGCGTCCGGCATCTGTCGGGGGATTGCACGCTCCGACAAATTGGATGCGGTCCAGGGTAACCCATGTCTTGTCTGAAGTTCTCCAGAAGCCGTTCTGCTCAACCAACTGTCTGAGAAAAGAGATGGCGCGCTGCGTGCCATACTTATCTGGGGCGGGCAAGTTTATTTCATCGCAGAACAGCACCAGCCATCGTCCGATTTGGTTAGGAGACATGACAACACCATTCAGCGTCTTCTTGTACTCGCAGTACTGCTCAAAGGTCTTAATCAAAAGATCTGGTGTGGTAGCACTGGAGAAATTGAGACCGACGACTTCCATATTCGGCAGCTTTCTAAGCGCACTGAACAACGTCATCGTCTTACCTGAGCCAGGAGGACCACAGAGAAGAAGTGGCTTGTGCTCTGCCAACCAAGAGTACAGGATCTCTTCATGGCGAACCGTGTCGAGAGTGGGAATGACGACATCCGTCTGGGTAACAGAGTGGGTATTAACCTCAATGTTAGGGACCTGGTCTTGCCACCTGCTCCATTCGGCCTTCGGCAGAGTCACGTCGTAGTCGATGAGCGAGCCACCTTCGAAAACCGGGGGCTGATCCACGGTTGATTGGCCGCTCACATACTGGCCGAAGGCTTCGCGGTCCACCAGGGGACAGTCTCCCGTGAAACTCCAAACCAGAGCAGTTAAGAGCTTCTTGGAAACGAAAGCTTCGATTTGCTCGTCCTCCAAGGGGAAGTCCACATGCTGGATATTGTACTCAATCATGGTGCGGCCGACCTTATTCAACAGCGAGAAGAGAGTATTCAGCGCGCGAACATCTGTAAACTCCATGATGTGGTTGTACTTCCGTGCTTCGTTGAGGGCATTGATGATGAAGTTACCACTCTGGAGCAGGTGCGTGAGTAGTTCTGCCATCTGTCCTTGGGTCTGAAGTGCCTTTGCTGAGATTTGTCCGGCATTGACAGTGTTGTCCTCGTCGAGATCCTCGAATGCAACGGTGCGCAGGGACTTTAGGTAGTTCGTGACCATCATGCCGGAAGTGACGGTGTCCTCGCTGAACCATACCATACCACAACGGCTGACAGTGGCCAACGTCGCATACTTGAGTGTTTCGACTTCGAACATGATACGTACATTTGGAGGCAAGTTCAAACGCTCACCATTAGGTAATGTGAGGAGCTTGTTGTCATCCAAAACACTGAATAATGTCAGCACAAGTTTACCGGCCAGCCATGAAGGGAAAGCAGTACCTATTCAAGTTCTCTACCCATTCGGGGTCGACATCACCGTCGAATACGATCCAATGCCTCTTCGCGTCCTCTCCACGGAGGTTGTCGACGATCTTCCGGAGTATACTGGTAAACAGACCGTCGGTCCATTCTCTTGTTGTAGAGTCCAAGCTGCCGTACAGCGCCTCCTTGGACATGACCTTAGGATCGATGACATGGTGAACTCCCTCCTGACCCTCCACCTGCTGCAGAGCCTGGAGGAGAACTTTCCAGGCACCAGACTTTCCAGATCCGGAGTTTCCAACCATCATGACACCGTGATGAATGTTCTGGATTTGGTAGAGCTGAAGAATTTTCGTCATCCAAGTATCGGTGACGACAAAATTCTGCTCCGCGGCTATTTTCTTGACGGCGTCTTCTAGCTTGCTCATGTTTCCTGGCACATATTCCACACCGGGGAATGCCTCTCGTTCGATTTCCTTCATAATCTCAACATCATTCCGGATCAACTTCGGCGCAATGGTCTCACGCAAACTCTGAACAATGATTTGCGCTTCCCACTTAACGTCGCTAGCGTTTTCACCGGCGTCCGTAATTTTCGCACGTTTGAGACCACCGGAACTGACTAGCACACTCTTGAGGGCTCGCAGACCAAAATCGTAATGCGCCTGTTTTGACAGTCGGAGAGCACACGAGTCGAAGAACGGTACTGTGGATTTGGCCAGGTCCTTGGCTTGGATGAATCCTTGGGAGTACAGCATAACTTCCGTAATGAGCTCTTTGTCTGGCTTCGACATGGCCACACTCCGGAAAAGTTTCTTCAAATTATCCGGCAGGTTCGAGCGACCAGCATATCCAGGATTCATGGTGATAAAGATACCTGGAAAATGTCAGCGACCACTAATCCTATGGCGAATTCAGACTCACCAGTGTTCTTGTGCACCTTCAACTGCCTACCGACCATCTCAATTTGCGCATCCGGATTCTCGATATTCTTCTTGAGCCCGATCTGAATGTTCTGGACCTGCTGTGAAACGGCGGACAAAATCCTCTCCTCCAGACGATTGAATTCGTCAAAGCAACCCCAAGCACCCACCTGACAAATACCCAAAAATATCCTACCCATCGCCTGAAAATCGAATGTGTCGTCACAGCAGAACACGAGAGTAAACCTTCCAAGCTGAACCCCCAGCGCCTTGACTGACTCGGTCTTTCCCGTTCCGGCGGGGCCGTACGGAGATCCTCCGAGTCGCTGACATAGCGCTTGCGTCAAAGTCAAGAAACATCGGTCTGTGAGTGGTGTGCGGACCAGCCTCTCAGGCACACCCAGGTATTCGAAACCGTAATCCAGTTCGGCATTTGCCATTCGGATGCAGAGGCGGTTGATAAAGTCTCCTTCGTCCGAATAGTGGTACCTCATCTGCAAGAGCCAGAGAGGGTCTTGCGCAGTAGAAGCCGATCTAGCAACTAGTCTCTGAATGCAGTCGCGTTGATGTACGAATTCAGTGATGAGATGTTCGCACTTCTTTCGTTCGATAGGTTCCAAATCACCCAGTACCATGGAAGCCAACAGAGTGAGGACCTTAACCTCCTGCTCATACAGAAATTGCAAGCCCGATCCACCCTCTTTTAACGCCTTCTCCACTACTGTCGTCCATACAACTTGAGTCGCCAGCACCACAATTTGGGCCGGGTATTTGGTGATGTATTTGAACGCTGTCATATCGAGGTCATTGGCACCAAAGATTGCTTTGAATTCGGCAACCGCCTCCCACAGAAGCTCGGCAAGTGTCAGCTTCATGTTCGTCTCCAGCGCCGTCAGCCAGTCGTTAATTTTTGGAGTCTTGATCAAAGAGATCTCCCTCTTCAGACGGACCTCTTCGCCTTCCTTTGAGGTGAAAGCGACGATCGTCGAGTCATCGTCAAGAACCAAGCCAGATAGCCCGGCGAACATCTTCTTGAAGTGCTTTTGAATCCGCACGGAGTCATTACTGTTTCCAATGATCTCGAGCAAATCTTCGTCACCAACGAAATAGAACCGCGGGAATGAAACTCGCTCCTTCTCCAAGTATTCTCCCAACGCCTTTTGAATCTTGTTCAACAACTCTGCGAGTCGCTCCAACGATTTCTGCACACCAGAGATGTTGAGAACATCAAGGACGTACGGTGACTTGTACACCTTCTTCATGACCGTGAAAAACTCCGAGTTGATATTCTGGAATCGGGACGATTCAATGGGCAAAAGATGCTTGATATCGGCATTACCGGTAAAGACTCCCTCAAGGTAAACCCACTGTCTCTGGACATCGATCCAGATATCGAAGAGGACATGCACTCTATTGAGTTTGTCCTCCCAAGAAGATGCCTCGTCCTCGAATTCTTTATAGTAGGGAGAGTGCCTCATGGCCTGAAGGGAATTGAGATTCTCGCTGCACTTCGCAAACAGATCGTCCCACCCACGGATAAGGCGACACTTGTTCTGATATCCGACCAAGTCAAGAACATAGCCACTCCATGTCTCGCGGACTTGCTTCAAGAACTCCTCCAGTGCCATTTCACCTTGGGCCTGTGCGATGATGTCGCGAATTATGGGCTCACTAGCTACCAGATTAAGGTCCCACACAGTTCCAAGATTGAGGGAGCTGAGGTACACCCTCTGCCCAGGCTTGAGCGCTTTGAAGACCTTGGACCAATGCCTCTCCCTGACGGCTTCTGACTTAAGATCGGATAGTAACGGATTGACCTTCACGAGCAGACGCAGCACGTTTTGGATGTGCTCGAAGGCAGCATATTGCCGCATCCTGCTGGGCATCTCTTTGGTCATATTGATGAGACCCTCGAGGCCCTGTCGAATCTTGCGGGCAATAACACTGGACCATAAGGTATCGCGCAGATCGTTCAAGCTCTTCCAAATAGTAGACAACGCCGACCAAACGGATTTAAAGTCCTGCACTTCCTCGAGGATGCCTGCCAATAAGTTGTCCGGGCCAGCAGCGATATCTAACGCTTCCTTCGCTTTCGAGACCATTTCCGACTCCGCCTTGAGCTGTGTCAGCCTGGTTTCGAATGTGCTGAGCGTAGCGGAGGCATCCTCTGGTTGGATCGTGCCGGACACGGGCTTTTGGTCGTTCCACTCCGCCACGACATTACTGATCTTGTCCGCGACAACTCTATCCTCAGCAACAATCTTCGCTCTGAGCGCATCTGCAAGACTATTAGTATCAGTGCATCGATAATATGAGAAAAGGGGTCACATGCCAGTCTGGTCCTGTACGATCTTGCTCTTGCGAGCCAATATCTCATTGAGCGCGGTCCATTCACCGCCAATCTGATCGACATAGAGCCAGTCCTGAGGGAATTGATAGCGTTGTCTAGTCAAGGTTGTTTCACCCTGCTTGAATATTTCCACCTCGGGTGCCCATGCCTTCACTTTCCTCTTTGACTGCTGGACAACGGTTATAAACGCCACGGCTTGTGCAGTCGATGAAGCCTCGAGAGACTGTCCCTCCAGGTCCTTTCTCGCCTTTCCGATCTCGGCGTACGCCTCTCGCATGCGGTTTCCTAGCTTGTTGGCAAACTTAATGAGAATATCGTGTTGCCACTGATCGTACTTTGCGTTCACTTTCGTCTGTACCTGCTCGTAATCGATGATGATATTGCCAAATGATCGGCTAACGTCGGAGGTGTCAAAGGTGGACCTCGATTTACGGATCTCGTGAAGTAACTGGAGCCATTTCCCCAGGTTGTCTCCGAGAGCGTCGTAGACCTGCTCTGACTGCAAGTCCCAAAGTGATTGGAAGCGCAGCCACTCCTCGACGTACGCTGCAATTACACTGATCTTGGTCTCCACCGCCTGGTAGGCCTCGGAAATTGTCGGCGCACAGTGTGCGGGCTAATTCAATCAGTCGCGATCAACCACTGGGGGCAAGGAACATACCAACTCGTGGAAAATCTCCACCTCGCTGGCGTCGATGTTAATATTCATCTCATACCGACTGGCCTTGAGTTTGTGAAGGTTGCACACAACACCAAGCCACTGGTGTAATTGCAGGAACCAGCTCGCCCTAGCAAACTCCAACGGAGGGTCAAGATAGATAACTTGGTTCCGAATACTTATTTCATGAACGAGCCTCTTCATCTTGGGGTTGTATGCACCATCGTCGCGTGCAATTGCGGCCATGCCAGTGTCCTCGATGCGACTGATCCGCTTGCGGACGATGTCACCGTCCACGCCATCATCTCTTTCCCCCTTGAATACATTGATCCAAAGCACCACAGCTTCCTGGAGCCTCGTGAGGAATATCATCTCAATCCTCTGGTTCAGTTCACCGACCCAATGGGCCAGGTTAACGTAGTTCTCGAGGTTCAGCTGATCGACGGCTACCTGAATGGTGTCAATGGTGTGTTGGAATGCATCGTTGTCGTAGGGACAGGTCCGAAGTTCCGCCATGGCCTTTTGAATGGTGTCGTGGATGGTGGCCAACGTACCCGTCTTGCCCTGCAGGATCGAGACGGCGGCTGCAAAGTCGCGGACGAACTGAACATGCCTGCTTTCCCGACCAGCCAAGGATGTCGAAGGGTCAACGCCGCCGTTCGGCAGGTATTGCAACTGTCTGAGATGGAGGTCATATGAATGTACAAATGATTCCCACTTGAGTGGTATGCCTTTCGTGATGAGATTATGGACGTCATTCTGGTAGCCACTGAGAAGGACCGAGACTTCTGACATTTCCGAGATAGTGCGATTGGTCTGAGCCAGAGTCCTGACAGTTTCCATCAGGCTCACAGCATAAGGATAGACCCGCTTCGCCTCCTTGGAGATGTTCGTGATAGCATGCGGGAACTGGAAATTAAGCCAGGTGAGATTTCGGACTTCTTTGAAGAGAGCGATGACCTGTGGGTCAAAGTTGACCGCCAACTCGAGGGTGTTGCCGGCAGCTCGATTGCGATTGATGTTGAACAGCATCCCGTATATAGCGATGTTGCGCCTGTTCACATCGGCCAACCAGGACTCGAAGATTGGTCGTGTATCTAGCTTCTTCTTGAACGACTGGCTCTCTCCAGACAGTTTTTGACCCTCATGATACATTTCCCATCCTTTTCCAAGAACATCCTCTACACGCTTCATATATGCCACAAGCTGCCTCTCAATCTGGCGTGCCCAGATGATGGCCCCCGAGATCGGCGGAAGATCGTGCAACTGAGCCATGGCATGGGCTTCGGAATGGCCATACTGCTGCTTGAATCGCTCGTGCAGCGCCGCGATATCGTGCTTGACGCTATCGATAAGTTGCGTCTGGTATTCTTGGATAGCACCCCTGATCTTTGGCCGCACGAAAAGCGCGTTGAATTTGGAGAACACTCGAAACATCTCGTTCGCGGTCTTCGCCGTCGCCAACCGATCTCTCAACCTGGCAATGATGGAATTCTCCACACGGGAGGTCCTCTCGTTGTAGGCGTTCTCCGCCGCAATCCAGATCTCAGTTCCTTCGGGTGACACGTCCAGAACATCCACATCCTTGAGCACAGCATACGCCTGAGCTACCTCATCAACTGCATCGACATCGCCTATGTCGTCCATTACAACCACAGCATCTGAAACAGGACCTCCGCTCTGCGGCCCCAAGACATTGGCGATGGTCTGCTGCAGCTGCTCATGGCCATGCCGGAACGCGCGGATGTACGCCAGCCTCTCTTGGGTCTTAAGATGTCTCGACTGGATCTTGATAGGAATGAACTTCTCCGAACGTTTTCGAGTGACATCCCTCGCAACGTTAGTGAACTCTTTCACATTTTCATCCCAAGTCTTGAAAATGCCCTCAGCCACGCTCATTAGGGACTGGAAATCGCTGTATTCGAGATGCATGAGGCGGCGACCACTGAGAAGGCTATGCAATTGCGAGTCCAGGTCGCCAGATATAGATCCCACAAGTGGCAACGCGCGCCGGATTGGATACGGCGAGATACGGAGTTTCTTGTTCAAATGCACAAAGATGCCAACGACTGCGTCCTGGACCTTCTGCAGACTAGTCGCTGACAAAAGCTCGTCAAGAGGGAAATCCCGCATAAGCTGGTTATATTCCCGTACTACAAACAAAAGTCAACGCATGCGCAAGAAGAGTAGCGTAAAGAAGGAGTGTGGACCTCGACTGGTGGCCTCTTTGAGTCCCGTATCTGCGATGAAACTGACGGTGGCAAGAAAACGTTTTGCGTGCTTCAGGACGTCAAGAGTAAGTTGGACACCGTCCCCTCGAAGCTGCTCATCGATCCTTTCCAATGCCGTTTCCATCGACAACCAGAAATTTATCTCCTGCGTAGCTGAGCCACTCTCTGTGTCCCTCGACATTTTGGTGATCGACTGGATTGATTTGATCCAGGCATTGACGATCGACTGCAAATTGTTGAGGAATGAACTGTCTTGCAGCAAATCTGCTGGAACCAAGTCAAGAGTGGGTCGGGAGCCCTTGGCAGACGCTTCGTCCAACGCTTGCTGGATCACAGGATGTAAGGTAAGGAAGAGTTCGGGAATATCGATGTTCTGTTGCAGATGCAGCAACGAGAGCTCCAGTTCGGCGAGCTTCTTCTTTGTCACTGGAACACCTGTCTTGGCCTCTGCATCTGCGTAGCGGTTTGCTCGTACAGTAACCCGGCTTTCTTGCCCTTTGGTGTACGCGTCAAAGTATGGGGCAAGAGCTGAGTGGACGAGGGAATGTAGTATTTCGAAAGGGGACACTGAGCCCTGAGCGCCACCATTGAGGGCCAGTGTTCCGGGAAGATTCATGATCTGTAGCTGTACATGAAGTGGTAAGGTAGGGTCGAGGGATATCGGTCGTTTGATGAAGGCCACCGAAGCCACCGTTGACGCTGAAGACGATAGCTCGAATGATATTGAGTACGCATGGCGGGTGAACGTTACGCCTGACTGGGATGCTACAACACGAGTTAGTCTGAGATATGGTGCGAGCCAAAACAGAATGCCCACAATCACTGAGTGCTTCTTCGACTTCGAGGGTGTCCTTTGAAGCATATAGCGCCACTACGGGCTCCGCCGCGTATCGTGAAAGTTTCTGTAGGGTCTCGGCGTACTTGTCGCTGTGGAACAAGCTTCCAAAGGCTTCAAGTTCGGAATTCTTTGAACCTAGAGTTACAGCAAGCACATCTGCAAGGTAATCAGCAAGCACAACGGGATTGAAGGCAACTATCATGCTTCCTGGCGCCACAGGATTGGGTTGACCACTGTTGGCGGGAGCCAGCACCGGACCGTCCATGGCGGCGATTTGTTGCAATTGGCGGTTTTGTAAGGTTGCTGGCGAGATGTAAGTGGGGTTTAGCAAGCTATGTTGGGATCTGGCATGGATAAAGCCAGAAAGCGTCGAAGGAAGGACAAAGTGAATAGGTATGGAGCCTGCGATCGAAAGTGGTGGTGAGGAGATGGGGACAGGAAGAGCACCGTGCCGTGTTGTATCTAGGGAGGTTACGCAGGTAGCAAGGTGGAGGAGCAACGGGCTGTTTGTGCGACTATTATTTGAGAGTCTTCTAGATAGGGATATAATTGCCCTGCAGCTTTATGTAACGTAGCTTCTCAATGCACGTGAGGGCGAAACGCGACGCATCGGCGACACGAAGGGTCATAACTTATGTACATAGTTGCAAAGATAATTTACATTATGCATTCTTTTGACTTTCGACCCCCCAAACGCGAAAATTTGAAACAAAGAAAGTTTTTTTATGCCATTCACCAACAGCAGATTGCAACGCATAGAACTAGCTCCTTTTGTCCGATCCTTGATAGGAGGGGGGCGGCGGGGGCCGGTCGAAGCGGGGCGACGAGACAGTAACAGCAGTGAGGAGCATAGTAATTTGGTTGTTGATATCCACACAAGAGCCCCGGGCAACAGTACGCCCTCCAGGCGCGGAAGACATCGCTACTCTGCGCAGGGCCAGGCATCGTCATCGAAATCCGATGGTGCCCAGCGCACAAGGGGGTCGCTGGCAACGAGAAGGCGGATGAGTGGGCAAAGATCGTAGCAGAGGAGCCTGACACACGGGGTAGAATGGCTGAACTACTCGGATCGAACGGAGGTGCGGGCGATGCCTCTCCCGTGGTCCTTCGCGAACCTAAAGCGGGAGATCTCGGGGAAAAAGTGGGTGGAGGCGCGCCAGTGGGCTAGGGGCCGGACCTCCAAGAAGAAATACCGGCTGCCCAAGAGCCAGCGGCCCGATGGCACGGTAGCTGGGAGCACCAAGAGGCTTGCCTCGCGGTTTTACCAGCTCAAGACGGGGCACTGCCTGACCGGGCAGTACCTCAACTGGACGAAGAACCGACCCACCCCGCAATGCTGGGTGTGCCGGCACCGAACGCAGACCCGGGACCACCTCTTTAAAGAGTGCCCCGAGTGGAAGCCGCAGCAGAAGATCCTGTGGGCGGAAGTGAAGAAGGAAACTAGGAGGTAGAAGGACCGGTGGAAGGTGCGGGACCTTCTGGCCGATGGGAGGTGCAGCCGGGCGGTGCGACTTCCTCGCGACCACGGATGTGGGCAGGCGGGTGCCGGCGGAGGAGGTTGAAGCCGTCAGTGCGGTGTCTGAGCTGGAGGTACGGGAGTGGCTGGACGAGCAGGGAGGGGGGGCGGAGGAGGTGGGCGCTGGGGGGACTCCACTGTTCCTCCCACGCCCGACTTCATGGCGTCTGCAGGAACGGTGTAGGGGGACTTCGAGGTTTTGCAATCCCTGTCTGTCCTAAGTCCGTCCTAAGTCTGTCCTATTTTCAAAATAGGAGGACCGAATTTTTTTTGTGGTTTTGCAAGGTGCACCGTCTTGAGTCAGGTGACTGTAATGTAGTCTATCAGAATGTTGGCTGCCCCTTGCTACATGTATCCAGCCCGACTCCGCACCACTCTTTGTAAATCGGAGAAACCCAAGACACCAGTCGTCGGATAATGTGAAAAGATCGAAAGGGACGCCATCGCTAGGAAGTCGACGTTGGAGAGGCCAGTCGCAAATTATCGGAGTCGGTCCGGTCATGGCCGCTATGTACTTATCATGACGTGTTTTTTGTAGGGCCCATTTCGTACGAGAATGATAGGAAAGAGGTACATTGCGAGTTCGTTTGACGATACTGACTGGTTCTTACCCCGCCTCCGCAGGTTGGAAGTTTGTCGTTGAGTTGAACCAATCAGAGCGTTTGTTTACATTCCAGGAGAATAGCACGGGCAGTTTTAGCACCGGTGCTATTAAGTCATGACTTATTCTCTTGTCTTACTTAAATCCCTGCACTCACCCCCCTGCAACCGTCTGTTGCCCTGACTACCCAGGACGGACTTAGGACGGACAGGGATTGCAAAACCTCGATACTAACCGTGTTCCTGTCTCTTCTTTCCTTTGTCTTTCACGCTCGCTCTTCTTTCTTTTGCAATTTCCTTGGTGCGTTTCACATCTTCTTGGGACGGGCCTGGGCGGAGGGCCAAAGGGGCGCTTGCAACGAGCCGCCTGCGCGGACAGCGGACAGGAAACGGACTGTAAATAATCTCGCCATGATCTGATGGGTCGCATGCGAGTAATGAATAAACAAAAAAAAAACGAGAGCGGCAGGTATGGGAGGGGAGCGGGAAGGGGAAGAGCCAGTTCAAGATCAGAGACCTCCCTGCCGATGTGGGGTGCAGGCAGGCGGTACCAGACTTCCTCTCCACCACGGATGTGGGAAGGCTGGTGCCGGCTGAGGAAGACGCAGGGAGTGATGCATCAGAGGGGGCTCCGTGAGCGGAGGGAGCGAGAGAGGGGCGGAGGCCGAGGAGTTGGGTGCCGAAGGTGAGGAACAACCTCTGTTTCTCTACACACCCTCGTTCATGGCATCCGCGGAAGGACCAGGGGGCGGGTCTCGATTTCCTTTGTTCTTTCTTTTCTCTCGTTCCTGTGTGATTTCTTTGGTGCATCTCATCTTCTTGGGACAGGCCTGGGCGGAGGGTAAAGGGGAGCTTGCAACGTGCCGCCATCGCGTGGACTGCGGACGGGAAACGGACTTGTATATACGTACCTCGCCATGATCTATCTAGGTCGAATGCGAGTGATGAATAAACAAAAAGAGGGATGATGCGAAGAGTGGATGTAGTAGAGCGCTATTGACGAACGCCTGCAAGTCATGTTAATCAACCTTGATTATGCTCTCCACTGTCTAACAACAGCAGCTCTCTTTGAGGAGTTGAGTAATGTGTGAGTGATGAGTCGGATCGTACCTATCTACAGATACTTGATTGCAGTTATCCCTTTCGCGCTATTACATAAGAACCACCTTTTCGAGTGATCCCTGATCGTACAAGCTTGTTACCTTTTTTTTAAAAAATTAATTCATATTACTCGCATGCGACCTATCTAGATCATGGGGAGATGTACAAACCAGCTCCCGTCCACTGTTCAATACGAAGGCGGCCCGTTGTGGTTCCCCTGCCGTCCGCCACAAGCTTGTTACCTAACTATGGGATGAGACGTTTTTTTGGTTTAATCATACTCGCATTCAGCCTATCTAGACTATGGCGGCGTACATTTTAATCCGTTTTTCCCACCCGCTGTCTGCGCGGTGGCATGTTGCAAGCTCCCCTTTGCTCTCCACCTAGGCCTTTCCCACGAAGATGCATAGCAAACCAAGGAAACTACAAAAGAAAAAGAGAAGCAAAAATAAATAAAAATAAAGGAAAAGCGCACCCTCCCCCCTACTCCTCTTCTGCAGACGCCATGAAGTCAGGCGTGGGCCGGAACAGTGGTAGTCCCCCAGCTCCTTGGTCTCCTGCCTCCTCCCACCTGGGATGAGACATGATTCTCAGCGTACAATCCGAGTGACACATCACGCATCAGAATCACTGCAGCGTCGCCACAAGCGCAAGCGTACCAGTGGGTCCATCCAATCTCTTTAGATCTTATCTAATCTTTGTCCATCTAAGTACTCCACGCAAACATTCTGCCTAAAGACTCGAGCTGATTCTAATAATTGGAACCAGTAGTTGGCACCCTTGAAGACGTATCCGACAGCAGGACCATCTGCCGCAGAGCCTCGTGTGGAGCTGAGCTGACCATTAACCTGTCGAACCCCATCCATCCCACGGAAGAGAAGAACGGCAGAAAAGACCCAGATCCTTCCTATCGTCAACCCCGTCGGTTCCGCACTTACTTAATTATCGTTGGCAGTCAGAACCCCGCGTTAGCTCCACAACCCAATGGCCAGAAAAGCCCGTCAAAGAATAAGCTATGGTTTGTCAAACTGCACTCTACAAATGCTGCTCACTGGCTGGCTGACACGGGTTGTCGCGTCACTGCAGTTCTACCTCTAGCGAATTCGCCGGGCGGCCATAGGCTGGGTGTCAATAGTCTTGCTATCGATGGGCGCCAGGGTATTCTGTAAGTGCGGTGTACCGATGGAAAACTGCAGATAATGGACGCGCAGACAAAGAAAAAAAAAAGGAAGCGTTAGCAGTGGGTATATGAGATGAACTGACGGATCGCTTGCGCGTCATGCAGATATACGGCTGGCAGGGACGGCGTCATCTGCTCATGGAATCTCGGTGTCGACCTTTTAGAGAAGCGACCGCCAGCCGACTACGTTCCGCGACCGACTGCTCCACCTTACTCGTTCCGCGACCAAATCCAAGCGCACACGCACTGGGTTAACGATCTTGCGCTCTGCAACTCGAATGAAGCTGTCGTGTCCTGCTCTTCCGACCTTACAGTGAAGCTATGGAGACCACATTCCGCGACCAGTCAGCAGGCCGACACGATCGGGGTACACAGTGACTATGTCAAGTGCCTTGCGGCGCCGAAAGAACATGGCGGGTGGGTGGCAAGTGGTGGACTCGACAGGAAGATCAAGTTCTGGGACCTGAACGGGGGCGGAGAGCAGCTTCAGATCGATGTTGGGGACGAAGGCCAGAACCCAAAAGGTTCTATCTATTCGTTGGGAATTGGTGGAAATATTCTTGCCAGTGGAGGGCCTGAAGGCGTGGTGCGGGTGTGGGATCCGCGCTCCGGAAAACGTATCACAAAGTTTGTCGGCCACACAGACAATGTCCGATCTATTCTGGTCAGCGATCAGGGCAATATGGTCTTGACAGCGTCATCCGACACGACCATCAAACTTTGGAGCATGACCGCGGGACGGTGTCTACACACATTGAGCATGCACAACGACAGTGTGTGGTCTCTGCATTCTTCTCACCCACGTTTGGATGTGTTCCACTCCAGCGATCGTTCTGGACTCGTCGCTAAAACAGATGTCCGCAATGTGGCTGAAATTGAAGACGGGATATGCGTTGCCGTGTGTCAAGAGAAGGACGGTATCAATAAGGTCGTCGCCGCAGGCGATTACCTGTGGGCGGCAACATCCAGTTCTAGCATCAACCGCTGGCTGGATGTCGACACCGACTTGGACTTCGCCACTGACATCCGAAGGCCACGGGTGGCATCGTCTGCAAGCTCTCGCCCAAGGGTTCCTTTCTCTGCTTCTAGCATTAGTGAAACTTCAGTCTCGCCACCGTCGCTTCCAATCCGGAGTGCGATTCCGATTGGCTCTCTCTTGCGCCTGTCATCCTCATCTTCCTTCCCATCTAATGTCCGGGATCCTGATGCTGTCACTGTATATTCGGCATCTAGTGTACGGCATGCATCAATGGCTGAGACTCTGCTTGAGGGTGAGGTGGGGGGCACAGTGCCATATAATGAATGTCCAAACGAAACTATTGAAGGCCAGCATGGTCTTGTAAAGCACTTTTTGCTCAACGATAGGAGGCGGGTTTTAACCGTCGACACTGCGGGGGAGGTAGTAATGTGGGACTTGCTGAAATGCGTGCCTATCAAATCGTTCGGCGAAAGACATATGGACGATGTTGCTATGGAGGTTAATACTACAGACACTATTGCCAACTGGTGTCAACTTGATACTCGCACAGGGAGATTGGCATGCGTACTAGAGGAGAATAACTGTTTTGACGCGGAGATATATGCGGATGAGGCGGCTATAGAGGAGAAGCTCGAGTTCAGAGATGACCAGCGAAGTACATTTACCTCTTCCCTCAATCCAACGCTCACCACTAATACATCCAAGTAAATGTGGGGAAATGGGTATTGCGATATCTATTCAGCAACCTGATCGACGAGGAAATCCGGCGCGACGAAGAACACCGAAAGGCTCTCGAATCCGAGCGTCAAAATCGTGAAAGATTACGAAAGGAGAACGTATTAACACTCCCGCCCCCGACATTCTCTATGATCGAGGCAGCCGGTAGCCCCGTAACAACCCCAACAGGGAAGGCGAATGCCAGCGGATATTCACTTTTCCCTCAAACACCAGGAATGGGAATCGGTACCGCCACTCCCGCTTCCTTTATCGCGACTCCCTGGGATGATGGCAACAGTAGCAGGTCAGGTGAAAGACAGAGCGGCGATTACTTTTCCACAGGAGCCGGTGCCTTTCAGACGCCAGCAAAGAACGGTGGCACCACACCTGGAGGGGACCTTGATGACACCGCCCCTACTACGCCATCCACCGAGAAGGAGAAGGAAGAGAAAGGCTCCCGCTTCAATGTCGGAGGCTGGCGGCCATTCGCAGGGAAGAAACTCGGCCGGGCCACATCGATAGACATGGGCGGTTCCAAACCGCTCACAACCACCGACGAGAAGCCACTGGAGGAAACAGTTGTGGAGGAGACCGACAAGCCCGATATCATGGAGGAGACGTTGGGCGGTGTAATAAGACGCATCCGCACAATGTATGAAACCCAGGACCGAGATGGGGAACATGTCTTAACGGCGATTACTCCAAGCCTGCCGAATGAAACGCCTGTACTGAAGCCACCACGAAACACGACTATAATAGTGCAAGAAGACAAGCCGGATTCTGGTGGTGTGGCAGATCTGTACCGTGGAACAGTGGGCAGTCTGGGCGAAGATGCGGATCTCCTTGAGAGGGTTGCACCAGCGTGGCTCGGAGAATTGATCCTTTTCAACCGCATCCCGTTCAAGGAAACCATGAAGGTCAGCTTCGTATTGGTTCCATGGCAGGATGAATTACCAGTGCTCCCCAGTGAGTCTGGAAGGTGCGCTTTCCCGCCCCTCAGTGTCACCGCACATACCATCTAATCCCATAATGAAACAGCGAAGGGAAAAACGCCCGTCTTAACGCAAACCGCATGCTTCGCGCCAAGAAGATTATGTCCTACGTGGCGGAGCATCTCTCACCGCCGTACATGGCATCCAACTATCTCCCCGCCGTCGCCGAAGGAGAGGAGCCCCCAAAGCCAGAGGACTGGTTGGAGCTTCTCTGCCATGATCAGGTTTTTCTCCTGTCCTAACTTACTGGACAGTGCTGATACATCTGAAAGGTCGTCCCACCTACTATGTCGCTGGCCACCATGAGAACATATGTGTGGAAGACAAGCGGGGATGTGGTGCTTTACTATAGGCGGAAGGAGAGACCGTCAGCTACAGCTGCGGTCACGGTAGCAAACGGTGATTCTTCCGCGCCAGGAGAAAAGGGTGCGGTTGAAACCACACTCACTGCATCTACGGGTGTCACCGTGTAGATGGTTTTCACATGAGCGAGCTGTTGCATGTTTGGATTTTGCTTGGGGGGGCTACGAGATGAAGTGTTGTATTCGATGCGGGATGTTATTGATTGGTTGTTTTTGTCGTTTGACCATTGTTCGATGTCATTATTGCTTTGCAGACCTGCGGAATCGGTGGTGTAGCTCTGCTCCACGGTGGAGTGTGTAGAATTGGGGTTGACTTTCATGAGTGAAGTGGGTCCCGAATGAGACGCGTTAATCGCCAGAACTAATGTACCTCGGCTTTCGTTTTCCTGTCTGATAAATTCACAGCACAGTGCAGCGTCTCAAAGCAGACGCTCGCTTCTGCAGCTTGCTATTGATTGTATCATAAAGGCACAAGATACCTAGGCCGAATTCCACTGGCAGGCCTGCCCAACATGCATGGCTTTGTTATTATTCTGTCTACCGTATGGATGGTGAAGCAACTGCGTTGACAGCCATAGCCACCGGGCACTGTGGCGCACCAAGCCACCACCCGATGCTCCACCGTAGTTTCTGTGGGATCCGGATAATAGAGAATCCTCCATCGCGCAATCAACAGTCCCACTCGCAGCGTCGACTGTGATTGTACAAAGTAGCATTTTCTCCCCCTTCCTTCTTCTCAGGCCACCAGGCCGCCCTCCGCGCGTCTTTCTGTATCTGCTATATGCACTGATGCTGCGTTGTTCGTTCCAGCACGCCACGAAAGCGCGAGACTGGTGGTCCGACGAACGTCGCCCTTTTCCGAACGATGGATACCCCAAAGGCCTGAAGAAAGAAAACTAAAAGTAATTCGACACAGGTACTCACTCTATCCCTTACTTAATTGGATCTATGCACCGCATCGCCATCTGCTGCTGTTGCTGCTCTAGTTATCACCGCCAACACTCCGTACTACCCATCCATCCACCCCGCGCTTCTCCCGCCTGCAAAGTAACTCTAGAACAGAAGCGAAACAAAGCAAAGCAGCCCCCGCCCAGCAAGCAGGTAGTGAGCAGCCCTGCGCGCTTGGCGCTCGCCGCTCTCGGAGACCATGGCTTCCTTATCAGCACCTCCTCCGAACCTAAACAATTGCACGCCGTATGCCGCAGCCGATCCTGTCCTCGGTCACATCATTGTTTTCTACAGCTCGTTGTCGTCCTCTTCATCGGCTCCATCCTCTCCGTCGGCGTCGCAGGGTAGGATAGAAGCCCACATCTTCAGCTGTGCGGGTTTCCAGAGTTATCCGAAGTTTGCGCTGTCACAAACGTCGCCCCTCTATGCCGCCGTCAACCACCTTCCATTACAAAAGCAGACCTCGGAGTTACATCGAGGTCTCGCTATCGCCGTGCTGAAGTACTTCTCAGAGTTGTCGAAAGCCGTTAAGGAGACGCTGTTAAGGAGCCAGGGCAATGGTGCTGCACCGGGGGAGGCGCAGGCGGTCGCCTTCGATGAAATGCATGCGGGGGACTTGGCGGCACGACTGAAAGAGGTGGAAACGGAGAGTCTTGCGACTGACCTGATGTGTGCGTTGGCCGAGCGGTTTGCCGGCGCTGTGGATCTGGACATTGTTGTACGGTCGCCGGAAAACAGCCATGAACTCGACCCAAATTCGGTTCCCGAAGACGTCGGCAAGATTCTGAGTAGCTTCGGTGAACCAACATACCTTCCGTTTTCGAAGCTGAAGCGTGCGGCGAGCAGACCTGCGTCGACAATTATACGACCGAAGTCCCTCAAGGATACAGCCGAAGCTTTAGAACGGGAGCTGGAGGAGCTGCGGCACACGGAGGAAAACTATGTTGCGAAATTACGAGAGCTGTTAGAGGATATTGCGAAACCTCTAAAGCAGCGGCGGCCGTCATCGAGGAAGGGCGAGGGATCAGCTCTGTCGCCAAAGGAATTGGATACTCTGTTTCCGCCATGTTTAGAGATCATAATCGAAGTCAATGCACGGTTTCTGGAAGGCATTAGGTCCGGCGGAATCGAAGACGTGAGCAAATGCTGCCTGGAAAGCTTTCCTTCCTTCAAGAAGCCCTATGAAGAATACATGCAGGCCAGTGCGGAGTTTCCGCAACTGCTTGCGAAGCTCACGAAGCAGAAGGATTCGTCTGTTTCAAAGAGGATTCAGCAAACCGGCGAGCAGAAACTGCGCTCATTGATCATCGAGCCTGTTCAGAGACTCCCGAGGTACTCTCTTTTGATAGACAATATGCTCAGTCTTCTACCGAGTGATCATCCTTCGTTGGGACCGCTCAACGACGCTCGTGGAATAATAACGGAGATATGCTCCCTCCAGTCATCGGAAACGACCGAACGAACGACGACCGTTAAACGGCTCCAGTCGTTCATTGCTTCGTGGCCGCTCCACCTACAACCAACTGGACGTTTGATTACGGCAATAGATTACCTGGATATCATGCCTCCGTACAATGGCAATACATCTGAAGCATCGTCCTCGCTATTACTGCTGTTTCCAGATTGCGTGGTATTTCTCCGGCGGCCAAGTTCGAAATCTGTGCTTGCCAGGGGAGTTATGGCGGAAGTGGACCGGCCAGGTGGCGGCGTCGCTACCAATGCCGGAAGCGGGACGAGGAGGGATGGTGGCGGGCATGACTTGCAATTCACCGGCTGGATCGACATCGCCGACGTCAAGTTGGCTGGAAGCGATGTTGGAACCGTTCTGTGGATGACTCTGGCGAGTAATTTGAAGGATGGTTGGGACATCAGGGCAGGCGGTACGAGTGTGCGCAAGATGCGGTTGTTGAACCAGTACGAAGGTCGTGCCCATAAAGTGGAGGAGGAATTTGCGAAAGCCAGATTGGAAAGGCGGATGGGACGAAAAACGAAGGGCGTCATTGGGTTGCGGGAAGCCAAATGCGATGGACTGACTCTCTGGAGTTGTGTTTGGGGAAGCCTAGCCGGATATTCACAAGTGAAGCAGAAAGGTTCAACAGTTGTTTATCTGGACATTGGAACCACTGGTTCCACGGCTAGCCGAGCCCAGCTGCTGGGCGATGTGGGCAAGGATGGTGTCGACATTGTCTTCAGCCTTGAGAAAACGAAGCAGCTGAGACTTGAATGCCGGAGTTGGAACGAATATTCCTCTACCGATACCGTTTCGTACGAAGAACTACTTCCAGCATTTACGATGAGGTTGTCTTCACTATTGCGCCTCCATTCTTCCCCTCAACACCCCCCGTTAACGTCCGCGCTCCTCTCAGCGAACAGGAAGCTTTTGCGCTCCCTTGGTGTGCCATTCGAAGGTGAGGGGAGATTTAGCAAGCTGCGACCACCTAGTCCGGTGAAGCTCATCAACTCCATCCTGAACACGCCTGGCAGTCCAAACAAACAGAGGGTGGGTTTGATGGAACGAACTCAAAGTCAGATGTTACCTCCCAAAGAACAGCGGCCTGTGAGCATGTTTCAACGCGGCACAACAATTATCGGCTTGGTCGGGGATGACGAGTCTCGAGATAGAGAGATTCGTCATAGGATCACTATGGCTATCGAAAGTCCGCTTCGCAAACTCGAGGATACGTTTGAGGCACTCGTCAATAGCATGCGGATGATAGGAAGCTCAGGCGTGGATCTCGGACCGCTCTACGAGATTCACAAGGTAGACCATGACGAGGTTGATTTCCTTTTGGCGCAACTAGTGGCGGACCCGCAGAGTTGCCGCCTTGGGAAAGACATTGGTATCGACGTGGTCTTTGTCGCTTTTGCGAAATTTTTGAGCTCTCATTGGAAGGACGAAATGGGCCCAGTTATCAGTGAGGCCGCTTTAGCGGAGCTACGGGACAAAAGTGGCACACTTTATCCAGGGGATTTCGAAGACTTCTTTAGGATTTTCGTTCTCGATTGGACCCCTCAGAATAAGAGGGCCTTCCGGACTATCATTGTGCTGCTGAAGGAAATGCAAGAGAAAGTTGAGGCAGAGGATGACAAGGGCATGCTAACAAAAGCTTTCACGGAGTTGCTGGTGGGTGAGGAGGTTAATGCTTTGGATTACATGGGTCTGGTTGATATGCTGGTTGGAGACATGGACACCCTGTTTAGTGGTCAGTACTTGGCTTTCATGCACATAATCTTTGTAAAGTATCTGACGGAGTATTTCACAGAGGCGCCTCCGCCGCAGCTTGAGAACGGTGCGGTCAAAAGGGCCAAATCGGTCAATGTGGTCCCAAATCCCTCGTCGTTCCGGAAACGTCTGGGCCTCAGTCATTCCTCTTCAGTGCGTGAGGGCTCCAGACTCGATATGTCGAGGCCTCATTCTGTGTGGCGGACTCTTAGTAAGAAGGACAACAAAACTCGAATGGAACGGGCCAAATCAATCGACTATGGTCGCACCGGGGTGATACCGCCGCCACTCCGTCCAATGTCCAGAGACCGCCCGGTAGTGCTGGGATCCGGCGGTGGGCTCAACGGCATGGGCGGACCCAATGGGCCTATAACCCCCACCCAGACCACCCCAAGACCGATGTCAACAATCCTCGCATCTCCCATTCATCTGGTTCCGCCTGGAACGCCTGCAGAGAATCCTCGTCACAAGAGAAGAAGTAGCTTGGGTGACCTGACTAATCACCCTGATTACCGTCAGCTGCACCCAGCGCCCACGCTCACCCCACCGATTAAGAGTAACTCCGAATTGAATCTCGATGTGTATCCCGATGGGCCTAAGCCGCTACCACCGCCACCACCGCTAGAACCACATGGATCTATCTCAAGCCCTCGAGAGCTGCCGCGGTTGGGCTCATCTCACAGCAGCCGGAGCGATGAGAACTCTCCACCATCGACACTATCGCGGCGACAAACTGCTCGCAAGTCGTTTGGCGCCGCCGCGGCAGTACCGGTGCCTCTAAGACTGAAGATGCAGAGCACACAGAAGGTATATACCGCTGCTAAGCATATTGAGCATCTATAACTGACCGATTTTGTACAGCTCCGTGAGCGCCTCAACCACGAAAAACAAGTCCTCAATACTGCAACAGTTGACTCAAATCTCCAGCAGGAATTAGATCTGATAGGTGCAGAACTCAGCGCCGCCATGAACTTGAGCTCACGCACCCGCGCTCCCACGCAGGTACAAACGGCTGACGCAGCCAAATACCGGGACCTATCCTCCCGTCTCGCCGCTCTCGAAGCGCGCATCTCATCTTCTCCCGCACCCTCCCCGGCACCCGCCTCACCTAGCCTGGCTGACTTCGAAAGATTGAAGGGGCAACTGGCACGAAAGGAGAAGGAACTCGCCGGCGCAGATAAGTTGCTGAACGACTGCGTCGCCGAGAACGATGTGCTGTTCGAACGCTTCAACGAAGAGCTCGTGAAAATGTCCAATGGTTTCAAGCTGGGAAAGGGTGAAGCCGAAGTGTTGGAGATGTTACGGCAGGTACGGGAGGAGCAGGGAAGGCTCAAGAGGGAGAATATGTATGTCTCCGGAGCTGCTTTCTTCATGAGGTTGGTGTGGGGCTAATGGGGCGTAAAGGCTCTTGAGACGAGAAGCCGTATCACTGAGAGCAGCACCCCCCCTGCTTTTGCCGCCACCTTTACAGCCACAGTTACACCATCCACCGCCGCCGCCACCGCAGAAACAGCCACATCACGGACACCACTACGGCATGAGTTTTTAGAGAAAATTCGCGACGGAGCCGGCGTCTAGGAAGGGTGGCGGAAGGGGGACGGGATTGTGAAGAAGTTGCTAAGACGCCTGGTCTTGTGAGAGCAAGAAATGGGAACGGTTCGTAGGCGTTGTGGAAGCGGGTACACCTGGCATCCGCAACTACCCCAATCCCCCTCCCGCATGACAAGTAACCAAGTTACAATGACCTATCTCGCTGTAATGACTCGATTAGCAACCCAATGAAATACAATTCCCATGACTTCTTGAGGAATAACTAGAGCAATTGATAGACATCTAGACCGGTTCACAAATAATCCCAACATCGAATGTTGCACACGGGGTGCGGATGCTGACCCTGGGTCCCTAGTTGATGGAAGTAAGAATCAAAAGTAGATTATCTAGGCACTGAATCTTATGCAGGCGCTAAGATATGATGCAAACCGGCCAATTTTAAATTTGCGAACGCAACATAACGCAACAAATGCTAGGGCGAAAGGGAAAAAAGGAGAAAGTCAATCCACAAATCTGTCAGACCGTCCGCCGGTCCGTCATCACCCTCACGATGGAGCCTGTGCCTGCCACATCCACGACCTGTTTTCCAGTCAGTCGGTCGATCAGGGTTTCGCTTGATGCCCCGATGTTGCATACCTTTTCGTGCCAGCTCAACAGGACACTCATCCCACCTCCATCTCCCCTACTTGGCGCAACACCGTATTCCCTGGGCGCACCTCCCTGACCGCTAACCGAGGAGACGCCGGTAGCGTGCACGGAAACGCCAGGCGTAGCAGTGTTAGAGGAGTTATGGCGAGCCATCCCCTTGTAAAGATATCTGCACCGCTCAGTCAGTCCCCAGTCTCCCGAGCTTGCATTTGTTGCGGATCACTTCATTAGAACATCCAGCAGGTCCGTCCCAGCGGGAGAGCTGTAAATGCGTGTCAAGATCGGCGTCATCTCAGCCTGCTTTATGGAGGAGAGGATCTCGAGAACGGTTGACAGATGAAGTTCCTGAAATACCAATATGTCAACCACAGCCAAGCTATGAGTGCGAGTGGATGGTCCTACCTTTCCCTGATCATCTCCGCCATACGGAACATTCTCCAAAGAGCTATGTAGCGCAGCCTCCTGGTCACCACGCTGGAGTAGTTGCCGACATTGTGTCGCGAGAGCTTGGATGTCACCAATGGCGACAGGTTCAAAATGCGGGGTGAGTAGCTCGACGGGGAAAGCGTTCTCCGGGTCAAGGGTGTCAACATCGATTAGGCGGTAGTTGACCTGGGCCATTGTCACAGAGATTGTGGCGATGAAGCTGGAGAAGAGAATGCAGTGGATGCTGATGAGACGAGGTCTAAAGATGCGTTGTTTGAGATGGTTGTCTGAATCGGAGTTGAGCTTTAGATATGTGAGGTACCTGGACGTTCTTGGCACACTAGTAAGCTGCACTTTGAAAGAGCAGAACGCGTCACCTCAAAAGCGCGTCTCCACACGACAATCTTCCGTACCCCGCTACTCGACGAAAACCATGGCCGAAATCACAGCATTTTCCGACCCCACCGACTGGAAAGGTTCATCTTTACAGCCATTGGAACATCTTGATGTGGCCCTTCGCTGCGAGGTCTGCAAGGAATTCTACAACGCGCCGATGATCACAGCGTGCTGCCACACATTTTGTTCGCTGTGTATCCGCCGAGCACTTGATCGAGACAAGAGGTGTCCTATATGTCGAACCGAGAGTCAGGAGTACACCTTGAGGAAGAACACGGCTGTACAGGATTTATTGGAGGCTTTTACGGGATGCAGACAACAATTGTTGGAGTTTGCGACAAAGGAAAAGGTGCCGGGGAGGAAGGTGGAAGAAGTGGTAGAGGCGGGTGATAAAGATATCATGATGAGTTCGCAAGGATCACAAAGGTCCCAGCGAAGTCAACGGCAATCACAATCCCAACGGCAGAGAAAATTTGTGGGTGAATATAGCGAAGACGGCGACGGTGATTATATCGGTAGCCTGTCTCCGCCACCAGGTATGTCCCCTCTCGTATAGTCGATGGGAACTGAACGCTGACACCCATCTTCCAGACGACGGTCGTGTCCCTTGTCCGGTCTGCCCCCAACGCATAAAGGAAGCCTTGATAAATTCCCACCTAGACCAATGCCTCACCAACAAGCAGAAGCCCACACCCACCTTGTCATCATCAGAGCCATTGGCTCCAGCCAATCGTCCAGCCCGTACCACGTAAGAATCCCCCTTGATCTTCCCGACCAATACTGACAAGCCACAGGCAAATCCGCTCTTCTACCACTGCGGCCGCAAAAGATATCAAGCCACTTCCGAAAATTACCTACAATTTTCTCTCCGACAAGAAGCTGCGAGTGAAGCTGCGAGAGCTTGGTATTCCGGATCACGGGAATAAAAAACTCCTCCAAGAGCGACATACCGAATGGACGTATCTCCACAACGCCAACTGCGACGCACACCCCTCGCAACAAAAGACCAAGAAGGAGCTATTGAAAGAATTGGCCACTTGGGAAATGGCGCATGTCAAGCCGGCCAATGATAAATCCAAGGCGCCGGAATGGTCGGCGAAGGCTTGGTCAACCAACCATGATGGGGAGTTTCAGTCATTGATAGAGAAGGCAAGAGACAGCGGAAAGAGACGGAAGGTGGAGAGGGAGGAGGAAACTGACAAGGGAGAAACTGGCGATGGAGATCATCAATCACTACCAGTGAATACCTTAGAGAATCCTCCATCGTCGGAGCCTTTCGATGGCACGAGTACTGCAGATTGGCCTCCCATTATTAATGCCCAGCCCAACCGGTACGACGCACACCAGATGGCAAGTACTGGCCCAACACCGATGTTCCAACCCTCAATACAGCTTCTCCCCATATCGCCGCCATCGTCGAGTCAACTAATGGAAGGGAAGAGGAAATATTCCGGCATTAAATAGTCTAAATCAATGGGAACGACGCAGGGGTCTGCATTCTTGAAGTTGTATCTTCTGAGCTACAATCATTTCTGATAGCTACTTCTTCGTTGACATCGGTTCTTTCGTGTACCTAGGCGTACTGATTCTTGTTTCCCTGAATTGCTATTCAGCAAGCAAGTGTCACTTGGAAAGAAGGATATTGTTTGCATAGGTTGGACGGGGCCTATTTCTCTTTGGATGGATGTTTCTTTAAGCTACGATGTGCTGATTGCCTGGAATTATGAAGCGTGTACCATCTTCTTCTCCGCCATTCCCTCCTCCTTTTTCTTCTCCTTTCCCTCCTCCTTTTCCCCTAGGTTCATACCCTTCAGCGAATCTGATAACTGTCTCTCCAAGTCTGCATGCTTCTTTGACTCCCTGACAGCTGGAATCTCATCCAACTCCTTCCTGACCTTCTCCTCCCTTTCCGCATCCTTTACCTCCATCAACATAGCCTCCAACTCATCCTCAACGACCTCTTCATCGATAACCACACCCCCCTCAGCAATAACCCTATTAACCTCCTCCACCGTCTCTGTCTCCTCCCTCAGTTTATCCAAAACACTATCGACACGCTCAGCCCCACCGATTTCCTTATTCAGCCCTTTGAGCACCTTCGAGCTGCGATCAAGAATCTTCATCAGCTCGATGTTGTCCGCCGCGGTCTGAATACTCATCATCACTTCTTCCACCTGTCCACGCGTGCGCAGTTGTGTGGCTAACACTCCCTCCGCCGTCTTCCGGCTTTTCAGCGCCCCCAGGGCGACGGATCGGTTTTTGCTCGCCACGGCAGCCTGTGCGCGGGCGGTGCACAAGGCGATATCGGTGCTCAGCTGCGTTATCCGGATGCTCATTGAGAGCAACAGCGATCTGAGATGTGCGATCGTCGTGTCGGTTTCCGTTATTGTGGCAGGCTCGCCGGGAGCGAGGAATTTTATCGTGTTGCCGCTGTAGGCGCATACTGGGTTATCACGGGACAGGTGGCGGAGGAGGACTTTCAAGTCGGTTGCGGAGAGGGTGGGTGCGAGTTCCGACGCGAAGAGGTCGGTCGTGAAGATTCGGTCGATGAGGGAGGGGCGGGTGGCGATGGTGGCGGTGATGTGTTTAGCTACTTCCTCGACGTTCTTAACGACGACGAACCGGCCATGGAGCATCCCCCGAGTATCTACCCGCTGGCCGCGAACCCCCACCTTCACCAGTCCCCAGTTCAACGCGGCGCCGACATAGCTCCACGCGTAGATACTCTCCTGTCGTGCCAGAAATGCATCCAGACTCCATATCTCTTTGCTGTGTACCGCTTCAGTGATGACGACCCCCAGTGCCAGTGGCCGCCCACATTCTCGTGTTTGCAGTGACGATACGAGGTCATCGTTGGCGGTCAGCACCAGTTTGTTGGAGTCCGGACCTTTGCCTGCGGCAATCGCGGCGGAGAGGATGGTTTTCCATGCGGTCACGTTGGCGTGGTAGCCGTTGGGGTTCGTGGTCTTGAGGTTGCGGAAGTCGGAGTACAAGCTCGAGAGACGCGCCCTTATCAGGGTAGTTAGCATTTGTCTTATCTGCTCGGTTTTGCGGGAAACGCACTTGCGGAACTGCTCGTGCTCGAGAACAAAGGCGAGAAGTTCTGACATGTCTATTGAGCTCCGGAGAGACAGGTAGGTAGAGTAGAGAGCTTCGTCCAAGTGAAAAGATGCTTTTGTTATGTATCTGCGTGATTTCTGGTTGTGGCTGCAGTCGGCTCGCTCGCAACTCATCGCAGGGATGAATCATATCCATAAGTACTTATGAATCTAGAGTACCAGATTCTATTTATATCGTAACAGCACTTATCCATCCGCCTGTCCCTTATCTGATGATCGCACTCTATCCGTCATCGGGTCCTATGATTTCTCGCATCTGATGGATGTAATTTGGCTCTACAGAAGGATTGAGCATAATAACACACATACACCCACCACAACTGCTACGTAAATCGTTCTGGCTTCAATCTTCCCGGCTGTCTGTTCGCAAAAGACGCATGCGATTACCCTGGTTATGTAACTACATATGTAGTATGTACCTCCCCAGAAAGAGGTTCCATCGTGAATATGGAAACAGGGCTGGCGGTTTTCGGTATTGCCGATGCGAGAGGACATGATCAAATGTTCCTAGCCAGGTACTAGACATCCACAAACGCTCATTGCAGATGCGCGCACTTAGAATCTTGAATGTAGTCCAATAGGTACTTCCTAGAGTCCTGTGGAGCAAGACGGATACGACCGATCCCCTTCTCTTCGACTCATGTAGTGTAATATCAGGGAAACCATATACGACACATGATTCCTCTCTAAGGATAACCATCCGATCCAGGAACGCCCAAACGCCATGCTAAGCCTCCACTTCCAACTCTACAACAGCACCAGTGCTACTACGCCCCAATACCAAACTTCACCCTCAGCTCTCTACAAACCGATCATCCTCCATGTCCCGCGTATCTTCCACGGCGGTCGGCGACATAACGATACTTTTACGTTTGCTCCCGAGCTCGAGGCATTCGCCGTCATCGTCGTCACCTACCATGTTCCCCATGTTCCATCCAGACAGTGGTGTGTATCCCGTTTGTGCCATCAGTGAGTCCGAAAATCCCTTGATGGCATCGAATCTGGTGTCCTGGTAGTGCGGGAGTGCATCGTCCAGGCAATGTCGCGCGCGGGTGGTTTTCCCAGCAGCGACCCACTCATTAGCTGCGAGCATTTTCCACATAGCTGCTTTCCGCTTCCTACTGCCGAGGGCTTGTGATCCACGTCCTTGCCGCATGACGTAGCAGTCGCCGACACGCTCGGTAACAAGGGCATGGCCGATTGGGCCGAGTGAGCTGGAGTCGCGGGCGCGCATCGCCCATTTGGCCGCTTCGTCGACTGCGCCGCCGCCACGAAGGCGGAGGAGTTCCACGGAGACGAGGAGGCAGCGGAGGGCGGAGTAGGTTGCTGAACAACGGGCGACGTAGGAGTAGCAGGCAAGATCGATCATAGGCTCGATCGTTTCTTGTCGGACCTTGTGCGAAAGAGGTGTTCCGGTTAGAATCATGCTTACTGCGGTCATTTCCTGGCGAGTGTTAGATTCATACGACAGCGATGACGTGGATGAGGTCCTGACATGAGCAGCCGCGTGATGCTTCCACGCTTTATCGTTCGTAAAGTCGGTCCGCAAGAGATCATAGATGCTATGTGCCAGCTTCCAATCCCTGAGCATGAACGCAAAGTCCGCCAACTTCCGCATCTGAGCCTCGGGCGTCGGTGGCGGGTAGGATGCTGACACGGGATCGTAGTTGCTCGATGAGGAGGTCGAACTTCGTGTGGACGTGCTACCGAAATACCGCTTGGACATGGACAGGAACCTTCCGCTGAGCCCTCGCCGCCTCGATGCGACCTGGTCATTCCATGTTGCGATACACCGCTCCATGAATGGAACTACGCTCATCTGTGTCATCTCTCGTACCATCGTCTGAATTCCCGACGCGTCGGTCTCGGGGAGGCATAATGGAGGGGCATCCTCGGCATCTGGAAGTTTAGTCAATGCAATCCTATATTGAGACTGATAACTCCCACCCTTTGCACGTATGCTCGCAAGCTCCTCAGCTGCCGACCGCCATTGACTTGTTGGCACTATGACCGCATCATCGTCGGTGATCGCAGTCTTCCCTCCAGACCTAAGGCGCAACAGGTGACAACTTAAGCCAAAGTGTTTCTTCATCTGGTCGAATAGCAACGTAGATCTAAGTGCAATCAAAAAGTCAGCCATGCACGGATCTGCATTGTGAATGGATGTAACCGACTTTTGGATGTCGTCCCTATCTTCATCGTGGACCAGAACGTAGTATCTCAGGTAGTCGTTGTTTACATATTGCGGCATGTTCACGTCGTTCCCGGAGGCGTAAAGGTTGCGTAGAGTCTCGATGGGCGACTGGTTTCGTGAAGATATTGCAATGACACATGCTACTGGATGTGAAAACGTTTCGTGAGGCGATACCGGCATTGCCGAGAGCAGCCTGCGGAGGAAATGCAAATAAAACAGGTGGTCTGATGGTGGAGAAGCGGTGACACCGCCCGTGACCCCTCCTCCACCATTACCGCCAGCACCACCTCCACCATTTGTAACGGGGGAAGACGCTTCGAGAAGATCCTCTTCGTTCCGTTCCAGGTGTAGATTAACCAGCTCTTCCACCTCATCTATATTACCTCCCACGAACACTCTCTCTGACCCTGCCCCACTGGAGCCCTTCTCCCCCGCCGTCGTAGCGCCCCGTCCATTCGCCCAGGCGGATATTCCCGTCTCCCAATTCTCACCCGATGCTGCCATCTCCCGTAGTCCAACGAATCTTACACCGAAGTCGTCAAAGCTATTGCTACTGCCCACCGAGTCCCTAACCGTTAGCCGTCCCTGCAGGTCATCTCCGTAGGGCCGCAACATCTCGTGGAAGCTCGCAAATCCTTTCTCGCGGGCGAGCTCGTCCGTGTCGGCGGAGACGTGTACGGCGATATGCGGAACAAACGCGCGGTAGATGAGGGACCGCGCGTCGTATTGGTCTGCTGATCTTCGGCCACCCACCGCTCCATCCTTCGGGGCGGTGGCGGAGAAGAGCGAACTGAGAGACGACGTGGAGCTTGCAGAACGGAGGGTGGATGTTCGGATCTGGGCGGAGCGGCTTCGGGGTGTTCCTGGAGTTCCCGGGCGCGAGTCGGGATTCGCAGTGGCTGACGATGCCATGGAAGACTCCCGAGGCAAAGTAGAGAGCGGTGATATGGGTCGGTGCGGGCTTGGGCTGTGCCTATTTTGCTGGCGCTGGACGGGGCGGTGGAGCGTGAAGGTGTCGCGAAGATATATGAGCAGGAAGCGGAGATGACGTTCTCTGATTTCTCTACCCTGTAGCCAAGCCTTGTACCATATGTTATCCTTCACCAGCAGCAATTAACGCCTCATCAACTTGTCCAAATTGTGTTTTTATTCATGCACATACTCCATCGAGTTAATTAGATTGCTAATGGATGGCCATGAGCCGGGTGGAGCGTGCTATGTACATGTAACGAGAATGACTTCCCTGTGTCGCGCATGCTCCATCATTTGTCATATGTACGATAAAGAGAGCCTTTATCGCCATGATCTACATAAAGCCATAAAATCCGCTCTGCATGGGTGTGTGGGAAAGGGAAGAAGAGTGACTTGAGTGGCCGTCTTTGCCTTGGGGCCTGGGAATGTGGAAATGTGTGTGAGGATTGTAAACGTGCTAGAGTCGTACAGTGCGCAACATAGCTCTATTTAAGCCACCACAGCTAATTCACCAAATGTATGGTAGTTACCATCCCACCCATAACTCCTGACCGACATTCTGCGTCTCAGCTCGCCCGCCACCCTTACTGCGGGTCACCACAGACCCCTCGTTACCCGACGACCCATAGTTATGCTGTGCAAGTGGGACGAAACTTCCGTCGTCAACCAACCGTTTCTCGTTACCAAGCCGGCCACACGAATGATGACTCCTTCCACGGCAGCGCCGTTCCCAGCAATAATCCTTTTCGGTGATTCACTCATCGAGCAAGCTTTCTCTCCAGGCAGAGACGGCTTGGGAGCTTCCCTCGCAGATGCTTATGTTCGTCGAGCGGATGTTTTGAACCGAGGTTTTAAGCCCCTCCCCGCTTCCGTGAGATAGAGCTCAAGATGAAAGAAGCGAGGAGAATGAACAATTTTCCCTCTCCTATCCGTAGAAAATTCAGGAACTAAAAGTGACTGGTTTTCGCTGTTTGTAGGGCTCTCGGGCTACAACTCGGACTGGCTTCTGCCGTGGCTGGAGAGAGTTCTGGCCGCACAGATAACGGAGGTGCTTCTGTGGATCGTGTGGGTTGGTGCAAACGACGCCTGTCTACCAGAATTTGTTCACCATGCACGTTGTCCCCGCTTTTCTTCCCCGAGACCGTCCGTACATGTGAGGAATGGGGTGCTGATGGTCGGCTCGTGAGTTTGATTCGCCTTACTAGGTTCCACTGGAAAGATACAAGGAGAACGTTCGCAACATCGTCACCACGATCCGCGAGACCGATCACTCTCGGCACAGTCGGATTCTGTTTCTCACGCCACCACCCATCGACCGCGAGATGCTCGGCAAGTACCACCATCGGAAGGGCACTGACAGGTCATTTCACGTGACTGCAGAGTATGCCGCTGCTGCCAAGAACGTGATTCTGGAACTGGGATCGGACGACAGTCATCTCGGGGTGCTCGACTTTCATGCCGTGTTTTCGGAGAAAATTACGGATGCTCCGCTTAATGGTGATGGAACGCCTTCACTGCGGGAGTATTTGACTGATGGGCTACACTTGGGTCCCAAGGTGAGTTAAGAGATGGGCCCTGTTAACGTGCTTGGATGGGATTAATGTAGTGGCTGGGTGGCAGGGTTATAGACTACTTTATGGGGCATTCCTGGTCTACATAGAAGAAAACTGGCCAGAGATACTACCAAAGAATACGCCGTTGATGGTTGAGCTCCCATTGTACACTGGACCAGCATGACCGGGTACTGATGTGGTGATATAGGCACCCTGGGTGGGGGACTTGGAGGTGGTCCAAGAGTTCGATAGAAAAAAGCGTGCCGAGAACCATGATGAGCTCTAGGCATGTAGACACAGCATAATGATACCACATGACGTCGGAAACGATCGTTGTTATTGCCCCACCACTATTAGCCTCTGTTGAGAGTGTTGCCAGATCCCCTATTTACGGTGTTAGATGCGAGTATCATATAGATGGGGAGCAGCGTACTTCGGATTCTGTTCTGTGTATTCGTCCCACGCGCGGGCTTTCATGGTGGCGCGGTCAGCAGCTTCGTAGTCATCTTCATCGACTTCTAGTCGCTCGCCCGATTTCTCCCTACAAACTGTGAGTATAGAGCAAATCACATGGAAGCGAAGGACAAACCCTCCTCCTTCTACAATTCCACCACGTCTCCTCTCCTCTTCGAGATATTCATCAATGGTCATCGTGGGTAGATTATGTCCAGGCCCGAAAACACCATCCTTGAGCTGTTGCCGCTTGTCCAATAACACGAATGGCCGCAGTGGTTTTCCGTCCTTGGACAGTAGATTGCCTCCTTTGATTGAGCTAGGAATTGCATCCAATTTCTCGTTGTATGGATCAACCTTGTGTCCACGACGTCGGGCATCGTCCTCCTGCGCCTGCGCTGGGTGAGGTTCGGATGATGGCGGAGGCGCCTTCGCTAACATGTCGAGTTCCATTGTGATCATTTCTAGTGCTTGGATGGCCTGCATTATTGCGAGATTTAGTGACGCCTTGTGGAATTTGCGCAAATCTTCGTCGTCCGCGCTCGCATGGTTCGCTAGTGACTATCAATCATACACACGCGAGCCTAGTTTAGTCTGGAGCAGGAGAGAAACGGTCCATAACGGGTTTCCCCATACCTCTATCTTGGCCTTAAGCTCCTTCTCCGCCTTGAACTGGGCTATCTTTGCCGTTCGGCGAGCTCCAGGATCCGTCGGCAAAACCGACACAGGTTTTCCAGTGCCTGCATTCTCGGCCGCGGTTCGTTCTACCGACGAGATAAGATCATACGCATCGCAGAGCGTGATAAATTCCTTGTAAAGCGCCACCGAGTGCAGCAAGACGGCCTTCCGATCCGACGATATGACTCGCGTATTGAGTTCTGCGATGTTGAATGGAATGGCCAGGCATCTACCTGCATACATCAGAAGCTGTAACACGACGATGGGACTCCGTCCGTAGTTGCCCACCGCATATTCGAAGTCGCCAGATCCTCTAGCGGCTCATTTAAACTCAGTAGAGATGCTCGCGCGACTAGATCCTTGCACTGCTGGTACTTTTTGATGGCGAGATCAAGCTTCTTCTGGTACTCATCGCCGGTGCTATTCGGATAACCGCCGAGCTGGTCCTTTAAAGTGTCGGCGTCTCGGAGAAGCGAGGAGATCGAGCTTTGTTGGTCGTCGGTGCTGGACATGGTGCGTTTGGCGGGGTAAAGAGAAACGTTGAAACAGAGTGTGGCATACGAAAAACACACATGGTCTGCGGCGGACACTAAAATTAAGCGACAACGGAGCAACCGCCCCCCCACACTATATACATACAACACACCCCGCGCACCGCGCCACATATCTCGAACCATCTCCAACATGTCTCTCGAAAGCTGTGAGGTGGTTTCCCGTGAGCCTTTGATGCTCCGTGATGCGAAATGGGTCAAACTCGTCAAGTGGGTTGTCCCTTTGTCTTCCATATATGCAGTTCATGACTAACGTTAGTATCATCTACCTTGCAGAACCGTCTACACCGACCCGCATTCCGCCAAGCGTGACTGGGAGTCCGCCGAGCGATGCACACGTCCCGCAGGCGTCGATTACGACGGCGTCGGCATCGTCGCGATCCTTGAGCGCCCTGGCTCCTCCCCCGCGCTTCTCCTGCAGAAACAATTCCGTCCGCCAATCGGCAAGGTCACCATTGAAGTTCCGGCAGGTCTCGTGGACGCCAATGAGACGGCCGAAGACTGTGCAATCCGAGAGCTCTACGAGGAGACAGGATATTGCGGCGAGATCGCGGAACAGGACAAGAGCTGCCTGATGTTCAACGATCCTGGGATGTGCAATACCAATTTGCATATGGTGCACGTTAAGATCAATTTAAACAAAGAGGAGAACAAGAATCCAAAGCCGCAACTGGAGGACAATGAGTTCATCGAGAATTTTTCAGTGCCACTGAAGGAGTTGTACACCGAATGTAGACGGCTGGAGAAGGAAGGGTACGCTATCGATGCTAGGGTCGGAACGCTGGCAGAAGGATTTGAGATTGCGAGGAAGTGGAAGTTTCTTAGTGATGGTGCATAGGAAGTGGATGGTGGCACATCGGCGTTCCGTTCATGAGCATAGCAGATTTGTGAACCGATCAAGAGGCAATTGTATCTATCTTGGGTTCTATGTAAAACTACCTATCCTCAGCTACATCACTTTCTCAAATCACTGTGGCGGTCGGCCCATAGGAAGAACCACTCGCTCCTGTGGCTTCTGGGTCTCGACACTATCGTGCAAGCTGGTTTGCAATTAATGTTCTTCCCCTATAACCGCTCTAGTTTTCAACCCAATACCCGGGACGAATCATCATCGCCACCATGCTGGAGGCTCGAATCCGGAGGAGCTGTCCTCAACAGCTCTTCCATCTCCGGTCTTGCGCAATAAAGCCAATAGACCGATTTCGCGGTTGTCTCAGCAACTGCAGCACAGTTAATGAATTTGGAGGCTGAAATCCAAACAATAGACCTAATTAGCAATAATTACACTGCATATCAGGTGAGACGGAAGGAAGGTTCTGCTATCCATACTTGGTACTGTGGAGGAAAGCGCAACGTTGCGTTGTCCTTTGTAAGTAGCAAACGGGGGGTCCACCGTTGCCATCAATCAACATAATGTCAGATTCCAGAATTGCAGAAGTTTCTGCGGCTAATTGCAGATGGTTACCGGCATATTGCATAGGTTTGATCTCCACCCACCTTCCCCTCTACTAACTACCTACCTAAACCGATTCCCGCAAACCTGTCGTCCAAACTACAATCAAAATCTCTGTTGGTCGCAATCGCACGTTCACGATGTCTCATACCTCCGACTTGCCGAAGGTGGTTCTAGAGAAGGAACCGCAGGGTCGAGAGAAACCATCGATCAATCTACTCAACGAGGACCACTCCACGAGCGTCCACGGTAACCATCATGAAGTTGGGAACAACGCTGAAGCTGAATCAGATACCGACGACGGAAATGACAGTGAAGTGGGAGAGGACGAAGCTTTCACCCTTCAGGTCTCTACAGCATCGCGTCGTACTCGGAAGGTTACAAAGGCTCGCCTCGAGAGGAGATCTGGATTCGACGCATGGTAGTCTCCAGCCCCCAGTAATAAAGTCGCCTGAGACTGATTCCGATCACCTATGCATGGACAGGCTTGCAACAGAGATTCCCAAACTTGAAATAAAGGCCCCAGGGGAATTGGCCGATTACAAACTCTCTATGGCAGACATAACGAATATAGGTGCCATAAAGATCATTTCTACTCCGAGAGAATATCAGTTGGAGGTTTTTGAGTTAGCCAAGCAGATGAATGTGCTGGCTGTCCTCGACACTGGTAAATTTACCCTAGAGTTGACCAGGAAGATCGTGCTGATCATGTCAAAGGTTCGGGAAAGACGTTGATTGCATGCTTACTCATCCGTCATATGATCAGCGAGGAGCTAGAAAACCGCAAAGCTGGTCAACATCGTCGCGTCAGCATGTTCCTGGTGGACTCCGTGAATCTGGTGTTCCAACAGTCTTCAGTTCTCGCCAACAATCTCGACGTCAAGGTTGGGAAGTACTACGGCACGAAATGCAACAGCCAGAGGATGTGGCAATCCGAGACCTGGTCAAAGATTCTCGACGAAAAGTTGGTCATTGTGATGACCGCAGACGTGCTGTATATCTGCCTCAGCCGTGGCTTCATATTGATGAAGGACATCAACCTGATCTGCTTTGACGAAGCTCACCATGCAAAGAAGAAGCATGTCTACGCCAGAATCATGAGGGACTTCTATAGCCATGAGGCAGTAGGCGATCGCCCTAGAATATTCGGGATGACGGCATCTCCAATCGATACGAATAGCAAAACGCAAATCAAGCAGGCAGCTTCGTAAGTGAATCTCAATTTGTCCGGTCTAGCTGGCATGCCATTAACACAGACCAGCGAGCTAGAGGAGCTCCTGCATTGCCGGATCTGCACGTCGGAGCACGGCTCGTTAATCAGGCGCGATGGATTTCGTCCTCAGGAGAGGGTGATGAGTTATGAAGTAACGGGGAAACAGCCCTTTGAGACCGATTTTTACCAGCAAATGCACTCCAGGTTCGGAAATGTTTCATGCTTGAGAGGTGCCTTTGCCTTCGCGAAGCAGGCTAGTACCGAACTTGGTGGGTACCCCGAGTTCACAATAGCAGAGTTCAATTATTGAATGTTGTTCAGGACCTTGGTGTGCAGATCGAGCGTGGTCGTTCGCACTGTCCGAGCAACATGCCGAAAAGATGCAGAGAAAAGCCGAGCGGGAAGCCGAGCTGGAGGCGGCCAGCACCACCCAGGATCCAACAGGGAGGTGTGAGAAATTACAGCGAGACCTCCAATTGATCCGCGAAGCTCAGGACTACGTTGCCCAGTACGAATACGGACCTCCCAGGATGCTAGAAGGAGACGTCAGTCCCAAAGTCTGGCTACTCTGGAAACAACTTCAGAATGTGTACAAGGAAAACCCTGAGACAAAATGTATCATCTTTGTCGAGAGACGGCTAGCCGCCAGAACCATCTACGAATGCCTCAAAGATCAAGTCTCTCGGAACTTTCGTCCAGCCGTGCTCCTTGGAAGTCGGTCCAGTGACTATGACGGAGGCTTCACAATTCGGCAGCAGATATTGAACGTCCATCACTTCAAAATCGGCGCATTGAATTGCTTATTCACGACATCAGTCGCCGAGGAAGGACTCGACGTTCCGGATTGCAACTTGGTTATAAGATTCGACATATACAACACCATGATCCAGTACGTCCAATCCCGTGGGCGAGCTCGTGACCAGGAATCCACGTATTTCCACATGATTGAGAAAGGAAATTTGGAGCACCTCAACCTCATCAAAGGCGTCCTGGCGTTCGAGCAGTCAATGAAGAGTTTCTGCAGAAGTCTTCCGGCCGATAGACTCCTAGGCGACACCGAGCCTCTGCCCCAAGAAAATTCAGCCAACAAGCTCTACTATTGCGAGAAAAGGACTGGAGCTAAGTTAACCCACAGTGTAGCTATGCAGTTCATCGCAACATACGCCGCGCATTTGGTATGGCATCTCCTCTCACTTCTCGCACTCAAGATGGCTAATGTAAATCAGGAGAATGGGTATGGCGAACAGCCCACCTATGTCTTGCGGCCAGCCGGACGTGGGCAGTTCACTTGCACATTGATCCTACCTGAAGGCTCTCCTGTAAGGGTGTATGAGTGCACGCCCCAGAGAACAAAAGCCCTCGCCAAGAGCACAGCGGCCTTTGAAATGGTGATGCTTCTCCGGAAAAAGGAAGCGATCAATGAGCACTTTTTACCTCCGCGCCGGAAGCTATTACCTAAGTACGCCAACGCCCGGCTTGCTCTCGACATCAAAAAGACAAACACGTATGCGGTTCGCCGAAAGCCGGCTTTTTGGGACGTCGAAGATGGAACGGTGCCAACAAAGTTATGGATCACAATAATCACTTTCGAAGAGCCCGGCGAGATTTTTCTAGGCGAGAAAGCCCAGCCGATTTGTATCGCAACCCGAAACAAACTGCCGGAAATACCTTGTTTCGATGTCTACGGTACTAGAGGCGGAATATCCAAGGTGAAGTTTAGCCGGCTTGAAGAACCACTCGAGATCACTGAGGCACAAGTGGAACTACTGATTACGTTTACTGGCCGGGTATTCATGGACGTGTTCAACAAGCGCTTTGAAATGACCTACGACACCCTTCGATACTGGTTCGCCCCTGTGATTGGATGTGGGTTCGACGAAAAGACGAAGGCTGCTTTGCTGGATTGGGATCTGATTGGGCTCGTGGCTGCTGAACGGGAGATATTTATTGACTCCACCGCACAAAATTTCGACCAATTCCGGGACAGTTACTGGGTGGATAGGATCGATAGATCACGTCGATTCTTTGCGTATGAATTCATACCCAGCCTTAACTGCCAGGATCCCGTCCCGTCATCGATCGGCGGCCACACGCAATTCGATAGCATCCAAGACTACAGCTACAATGCTGGAAAGGGCAGGAAGTGGACTCGTATCAAGTGGGACATTCCTAAAAAGGAGCCGGTATTCCGCGCGGAACGATTTTTGCACCGCCTGAACTTCTTGGACCCCCCTGCCGTAAAGGAGAAAGAAGGCAACTACGATGCATTCATTACTCCGTCAAATTTCACGATCTCAATTTTGCCCGCAAGTCTGGTTAGATCCACTGGCGTGTTTCCAGCTATCAGCACGCGCTTAGACTCTTACCTCCATGCTTGGGAGCTGCTCAATAGGCTTGATAGTTGCGAGAACTTAGGACTGAACCAACTAGATCTGAGGCTGGCACTGGAAGCAATTACAAAAGACTCCCGAGACACAAGCATAACCGCCGTGGAGATGCAGAGAACGGGTATGGGTAATAATTACGAACGTCTCGAGTTCCTCGGTGACTGCTACCTCAAGCTAGCAACTTCGATTAGTCTTTACTGCGTATCACATACGATCGACGAATTTCAGCTCCACGTCCACCGCATGACTCTCATCTGCAACCAGTATCTGTTCAAGAGAGCGGTATTGGTTGGGATTCCAGAGTTCATTCAGACAATAGGGTTCTCAAGGCGCACTTGGTACCCGAACATGAAGCTGATCCACGGAAAGAAGTCCGGGCCCGAGGCAATGAATTCAAGTACGGTGAAACTAGGGGACAAGTCAGTTGCCGATGTTTGCGAGGCTCTGATTGGGGCTGCGCTTGTCGGCCTTGGCCACGATGGCGCAACTAAGATGGTCACCACGCTGTTGGGAAGTAAGTACCATAAACAACGGTCGTTCAACGACTACTACCAGCAATACACGATTCCCGAATACCAACTGAGTACTCCCACCGCTGTTCAAATGAAGCTTGCCGACGACATCGCAGAGCAATTCGGCTATCATTTCCATTCGCCGAAACTGCTGATGTCTGCATTCACTCACGCTTCCAATCCGTTCATCTTCGAGAAGGTGCCTTCGTATCAGAGGCTTGAATTCTTGGGTAAGTGGTGACCGGCCCCCTATAATTTCCTACTTTATCCGTTACCAACTGTTCATAGGCGATGCACTTCTTGATCTGGCCTGTGTGAATCACATCTTCTTCGCCCATCCAGATGCCGATCCCCAGTGGCTCACAGAGCACAAGATGGCAATGGTCTCGAATCGCTTCTTGGGAGCTATCAGTGTCTTGCTCGGGTTTCACAGAAGGATTCGAAAGATGAACGGATCGCTAGATAGCGCGATTGCCAGATACGCAAGCGTTCTGCTCGAGGCAAAGAAAAGGGCTGTAAAGTTGAATTTCTGGATGGATGCTGGAATTGATGACCCGCCGAGTAGGTACCCTGAACCCCTAATTTGTCTACTTGCTGACCTAGCGTTCTTTAGAGGTTCTTCCTGACGTTATAGAAGCCTTCATCGGCGCCCTGTTTGTCGACTCCCGGTTCAACTATTCCGTAGTCGAAGACTTCTTTAACAAGCATATCCGCATCTTCTTCGAGGACATGAGCATGTATGACGGTGGGTCTGCTATCATTCTCCTCGCCTTTCACGTACTGACCTAAAGAGCTAGACTTCGCCGGTCAACATCCGACCACGTTCATAACCAAAAATCTCGAGGCCCTCGGCTGCCGAAAATGGGGTTGGGACTCGGACCAAGTCAAGGTTGAGGGACACTCGACTATGTTTGCAGCGATAGTTATTCACGGGAAAGTCTTTGCCGGGGCAAATGCCGAGACAACTAAGGCTGCGCGTGTTGCAGCGGCGGAGATTGCACTGAAGAAGTTGGCGGGTCTGGAGGAGTCGGAGTTCGCGGGACTGTGCTCGTGCAAGGAGGGAGTAACCGTGAATGAGGCGGAAGAAGACCAGACGGATGAGGAGGTAGATGACGAAGAGTAAAAGAGGCTTGTAAAGAAGCGCCGAGAGATGACTACATAGTGCTGTGTTAGTGTGCCTTTCTTTTTCGGCAAACGCCTATCTGCCCCTGTTTGATAGTTTGCGTCCAGACTGCCTTCTGTATAGTGAGAAGGGGGTAAAATGAATGGTAGTGATATCGTCCTCTAAGGACATGCGATAGCAATACCATATAAATTTGTTGGCGTGATATTGATTCGTCTCAACGCCGAATCGAATCGAATGTCAACGCATGCTTTGACATGTTGACACAGCGTCGCTACTGTTCTCGGGGATGACATGCGCTCCCTTATAGGACTCTATCACTATCATTTATTTTACCCCTCACCTCACCATACAGAACTTTTATCTATCAATTTGTGCCCCTGTTTCCCAAACTTGAAGAGTGATGCCTGGTGCGGCGCTACTCCCACAACCCCATGCCTCGGACACAACACTGGCCACAAAACCGCGCCATCTCCGCTGTCAACACAAGCTGTAAAATGGATAAGATATTGAGACAAGTAGCGCATGATACTCTCCAAGTTGCAGCAGTTCACTGGGCCAGATACTTCACAGGGCTGTGGTATATGCAGCAGGGTCGGACATAACCGTAGAACTTGTTTCAAATTCCGTAACTCAAAAACCTTATGGATTTGAACCTTTTCCCTTCGGTAGATTGTGCAATGCGCATCACCATGTGGTGGGTATCACTGCGGCGGTGGGTGGCGGGGTTGTGTAGGTAGTAGGTGGTCATGTGGGAGGTAGCGCCGCACTGGACATCACTCTTCTTTAGGAAACATGGACACAAATTGATAGAAAAAGTTCCGGCAGTATGGACGCAACCCGCCAAAACAAGGGTAGATTGGGCGTTTTTTCCCCTCCCCTTTCCCTGCGTTTCCACTTTATGTATGGTAACATCCCGACATCATCTCTCACCCTGTTTTCGAATATTACTCTTATTCTCTCTTGTACGTAGACTAGTATAAGTTCAGTCTAGACAAGGAAAACGAGCGACCCCTAGTGTGTTCTCAAGCTTCAGCACTGGAAATAAATTGCACCGTGATTCTGTAGAATCGTAACAGCACGCTTCATGAAATCTCTCACCTCGGTGAGAAGTGTTCTAGAAGAGTTGAGCCTAGCATGTCACCGGCAGGGTGTTTCCAATTAGTTATTGGGCGGCCTGACTGCCTGTCGACATCAGTGGTGCGGAATAAGAACATCCAACATTCCTGCGGGAGGTGGGACGGGGCCATACGGATCCCATCTCGGTATCCTATGCATATACTTCTTGCGGATATCTTTCTCGCTGCCTCGGACTTGCCTACGCAATAGTGAAATGCATACTACACTCATCAAGTGAGGGAAAAAGAAACGAAGGAGAATCAAAAACTACGACACCAAAAGATCCGGAGACCTTTCGCAGGGAACCACGACCCTCGGCGGTGCAATGAGAGCAAAAAAAAAAACGATATCCAGAGCCGGCATAATGGCAAGATCGAGATCAGGGCATAAATACGTACTTAACTGCCGTAGATACTGTCAGAAGACTCGCAGCCCGAGCCGGCGGACCTTTCCCCGGGTAATGAGACGGAACCGTTCTGTGAAGTCCGTCGCACGAGTCGGGACTTATAAATCCCACATAGTATGCCCACGAGAGTTGAACCAGCGCAGAAACCCCAACTCTCGTTTCTACCACACAAGCCCCTCTTCCCACAAAATTCCCCACAAATCGACCGCGAGTTTTCGATGACACCCGGAGACACCGCTTTTTTTTATCTTTTGCGATGGCTGAATTTCTTCCTACCAGGTGACGTTACACAGGGCGAAAATAGTAGTAACCAGTGGTCGATCGGGCGCTCAGCGTGGCGGGGGAAATTCCAGATAACCGAGTGTCTCGGGTGGTCAGCGCAAGAAGGACTGATGACTCCTGTCATGGTGGTGACGGATTTGCGCGCACACATGCGCACTCACCCAACAACCAGAATAGGTATGAGTACTCATCGGCGCCTCTGGTTGGCACCGAGTTATACCGGGCGGTATCAAGATACGTCGCCTGTCTTTTGCAGAGCAGGACGAGCAGATCACGAAACTGACCGTACATATAGGTAGATGCTCTGGATATTTAAACATCCATGCACCGAATCTAGAGAAGCATAAGCTTCTCTAGATTACATCACATTCCTCCAGGAGTCTTCCGTGCGGGATCCGTTATCCTTCCTGCTGCTTCGTTTCGTGTGGGTATGTTAGCGAGAAACCTTTGACGCGTCGAGGCTCATTGCGCCCGGGAAGACTCCATTCGCCGGCGGACCCGTGTCTCGGCCGGTCAACGTTTCTATATTTATTCTATCCGGAGACATATGCAGAGTTGCACCAGCGAGAAACGCGAGAGAGTGGGATGGCGCACGCCGCCCTGAACGCCACTCGGTCAGAGAATGTCATGCGCCATCTCATCTCATCCGGCAAGAGCTTCTCCCGCCCCAAACGCCCAGTAGAAGAGGACTTATAACTGACCCGCTGGCCGGCCAGAATAGAAAGCGAACGAACGAACAGGTGAGTGCAACGGAAACATCGCTCGACTCCCTGCTGCACCAGCCCGGGAACCCCACGCTTGCCAACCGATCTCAGCAACGCTTAAAGCCGTCTCGTCTCGTCTCGACGTCTCTTTTGGGGGCGCTTCCCCATCTCCAAATTCTCTTGCACTGTGCAAGTCGCGGCGTCTCTTCCTCTAAATCCAACTTAGCTCCCCGCGGTGAGTCTATAAGTTTGCGCGTGTCCCCCAATCAGTTGTGGGCTGCTGTTGGTAGGTAGTACATCTGATGCTGCATGTTGCAATCTGTTCAAATCGTTCCTCGGTTGGGTTGGTCCCATGTGGATCTTCATAACTACAACTGCTCTCCTCTTCCCTAAACACTTTATCACAACCATCTTCTTCGTCTATCCACGTTTTCCCTACCAGATTGAGAGAGCTCTTCGCTGATCTCGCAGCTCTCTACCCCATAGGCTTGTTTCACCAACACAGCCATGCCAGACCTCCCACTCGACACTCTGGACATTATCGTCCTTGCGATCCTTCTTCTCGGAACAGCCGCATACCTTACCAAAGGATCGCTCTGGTCCAAGGGTACCTCTTCTGCCGATGCGTACAACAAAGCTCTCAGCGCCGGCGGAAAATCCGGAAAAACGCGGAATCTGATCGAGAAGATGGAGGAGTCGGATAAGAACATGGTTATCCTGTACGGATCGCAGACCGGTACCGCCGAGGACTACGCTTCTCGGTTAGCCAAGGAGGGACAAGCACGTTTCGGACTCAAAACCATGGTCGCGGACCTCGAAGACTACGATTACGACAACCTCGACACTTTTCCCGAAGATAAGGTCGCGGTGTTCGTAATGGCTACTTACGGAGAAGGAGAACCTACTGACAACGCCGTTGAGTTCTACGAGTTTATCCACAATGGCGAGCCCACCTTCTCGCAGGACTCCCCGGACAAACCTCTTAGCAACCTCAGGTACGTTGCCTTCGGACTCGGTAACAACACCTACGAGCACTACAATGCCGTTGTTCGCCGCATCAACGAGGCACTCACCAAATTGGGCGCCAAGAGGATCGGTCCTGCCGGTGAAGGTGACGATGGAGCGGGTACCATGGAGGAGGACTTCCTATCGTGGAAAGAGACTATGTGGTCCGAGCTGCAGCAAGAGATGGGCCTGGAGGAACGTGAAGCCGTGTACGAGGCTGTCTTCTCCATCACCGAGCGATCCGACCTGACCCCTGAGGACGACATCGTCTATCTCGGAGAACCCAACCAGAACCACCTCGAAGGCAAATCCGTCGGACCCTATAACTCCCACAATCCGTACATCGCTCCGATCAAGCAGTCCAAGGAGTGCTTTACGGTTAAGGGCCGCAACTGCCTGCATATGGAGATCGATCTGTCCGGCTCCAACCTCACTTACACCACCGGTGACCATCTTGCAGTCTGGCCTACCAATGCCGGAGCAGAGGTTGACCGGCTCTTCAAGGTCCTCGGAATGGAGGAGAAACGCCACCAGGTCATTGACGTCAAAGGTCTCGATTCCACTTCCAAGGTTCCTTTCCCCACCCCGACTACCTACGACGCCGCTGTCCGCTACCACATCGAAATCTGCGCGCCCGTCTCCCGTCAGTACGTCGCTTCCCTCGCCGCGTTTGCGCCTACCGAGGCAGCCAAGGAGCAGATGACCCGTCTAGGAGGCGACAAGGACTACTTCTCGGAATTCATCTCTCAGCGCTACCTGAACATCGCCCAAGTCCTCCAGATCGTTGCGCCCGGCCAAGTCTGGTCGTTGGTCCCATTCTCGATCATCATCGAAGGCCTCAATCGCATCCAGCCCCGTTACTACTCGATCTCGTCCTCGTCCGTCGTCAGCAACAAGGTCCCCACCATCACCGCCGTCGTCGAGAGCATCAGCATGCCCGGTGCCCCTCACGTTCTCAAGGGTGTCATGACCAATTATCTTTTGGCCCTCAAACAGAAGCAGGCAGGCGACCCGTCGCCGGACCCCCACGGACTGACCTACGCCATCTCGGGACCCCGCAACAAGTACGACGGAATTCACGTGCCGGTCCATGTCCGGAGCTCCAACTTCAGACTGCCCAGCGATCCCTCAAAGCCGATCATCATGATCGGACCTGGTACCGGTGTTGCCCCCTTCCGCGGTTTCGTCCAGGAACGTGCTGCCCTCGCGGGAAAGGGAGAGAAGGTCGGAAAGACTCTTCTCTTCTTTGGCTGCCGCAAGGAGAGCGAGGATTTCTTGTACAAAGACGAATGGAGAGTAAGTTGTAATCGTGCCGAGCTGTCGCTGCCGAGCTCGTGCTAACATGTGACAGCAATACGGTGAGAAACTGGGTGACGCCTTCCAGCTGATCACTGCCTTCTCCCGCGATGGACCACAGAAGGTTTACGTCCAGCACCGACTGAGCGAGCATGCCAAGGAGGTCAATGATCTCATCAAGCAGGGCGCGTTCTTCTACGTCTGCGGTGACGCCGCTCACATGGCGCGAGAGGTCAACTCGACGCTCGGCAAGATCCTGTCTGCCGAGCGGGGACTGACGGAGGAGCAAGGACACGAGTTGGTCAAAAGGCTGCGGAGTAGCAACCTGTACCAGGTATGTTCCCTCGATCGTCCCCAACTTTGGCCGTCGCGCACTGACCCGCCGCGCTTTTACAGGAGGACGTCTGGTCATAGATACCTGCTTGCCGTGTTCCTTTGCCGATTTCTTTCACATTTCATACAAGGAGGGGCGTTAATTGGTTAGATAGATGTTGAATCTCTCGTTGCAGCGATTGGTCTGGTCTTGGTCCGGAAAGAGAGCGGAGGGGAGGTGGGTGAAGTCCCTGTTTTCCATAGGATGTTTGCTTCTTTTTACTTTACTTTTTTTTCCCCCAAAGCCCGCCCCACTAGTGAATTTCTTGCTGCTAGGCTACTTATGGTTACCTAAGCTTAGTCATGTAATACCTATGTGCCGCATGTCCAATCGCGTCGAGACTTTATAATGCTCGCGGCACGGTGCCTTGATTACCGACAAAGCGGTTCTGTTGTATGAGGACAACATGGCAAGGTGCTTAGCCACTGCCTGCCCAACGAGCCTAGTGCTTCGCATTGTGGCTTCGCGCATGGGGGCAGTGCAAGCTAGCCGTATGTAATATGGCACGAGTGACGGGACGAGAGAAATATGTAGAGCTACGCGAAGCAAAAAAGCTCTTCTCGGCCGATGCGATGACATGTCGCGCTAAGAAGATGTGGCTAACACGTATATATTCACTCTGTAAGACGAAGACGACAACTCCGAGCCCGGGCTATCTGCGTACATGCTGAGTATTCTATTCTTGCACCACTAGCGCCCACCCTATCTGTACATCCTGGCGGATATGCGTGCGGCTGAGGGTGGCTGCGTGTTTTCTGGCCCGGCGTACAGTAATCGGTGCTCGCTGCTCAGCTGTCCGTGCCGGTGCAGGTCAACACGGTTCGCAGAGCCGAGTACCTACTGAGAGTATGTAGTTGGTACACTGTGGGTACTTCTCGTGCGGGAGGAGGGATTTGTACGTACCTCACTTATCTGGCTATTTACATGTTGGCGCGGCGGCATCATGATTCATATCTCATTTCACAACTCGTCACTCCCCCTCCTTTCACACACACTGCCTATTTTCTATTTTGGGTGAGGCGGTCGCGGAGAACCCGGACGCGAGTGGGGGAACCGCGAGAGAAATGCGTAAGTACGGACAGACATCGTATGTGGGGTTCGAATGGCTGTGGCTGGAACATGTGCTCCATAGCCACTGGAATCCGTCTCGAATTCGCACAACCACAAGGCTTTGGTTTATCTTTTCTTCGCGAAACCTTCTTGCGGTCTCGCGAGAAGACAAGTTCGACGTTGCGGCGACCGAGGAGTTTGGACGGTCGTGCACTGACGCATCTCTTATGTAGCGCCAGATCCCATAGAGAAGCGTCGACATGGGGGAAGACGGTATCAGCAGCGGACAACATGGTCGGCTGAGTTCACGTAGTTCGAGCCGAGTGAGAAAAGTCATTCCAAACGAACTTCGTGTTGGAGTTCTCGGCTGTCATATCCATGTTCCCGCAACGCTAGATGGCGTCAATGCGCGTGGAAGCGACCGCTTGTGGGATACCGATGATAGGCGGTAGGTCTGTATGAGCTGGGCTACGTAATGGTCTGCCCATGCGGTCTGGGGATTGGCGCTGGTGTTGATGTCGGTGGTTAAGAAAGGTGAGTATGGGGCTATATAGGAGCAATCTTCCATCCGACCCGACAGGCGGGTTCTCGGAGAATTCCAGGACCACGGGAGAACGCGCAGTTCACACACAGCCAGTCCGACAATCCAGCCTTCTATTCACCACCACCTACCACTGACTAGCCAAATTCATGTCGTCAGCCTCCTTCTTCTTCAGCTTCATCCAGCGATCCAGCAGCTCCTCGTTGTCGATCTTGAGCGCCTTCTCGCGCTCGTACGCCATGTTGAGCTCGAGTTCCTGGGCGACCTGCTCGTCGAGCGCCTTTTGGAGAAGCCGCTCGCGATCGCGCGCCTCGTCCGTGAGTTCGTTGCACCGCTTCTCGAGCCGCGCCCGCTCTGCGTCCGCCCGCGCCGGCTGTGACGACCGCAGCTGCGTCGCTAGCGTCGAGTCTGTGGCTCGTGTCAGCGGGGGGAAGGTGCACGAGACGGAGGGGGAAGGGAACAAACAGGCCGAGATGATCTCGTCGAAGGCTTTCTCACGCCGGTCGCGGGCTGCAAGACCTTGTGCGAACTTCGCTTGCCAGGTGGTGCCGGAGGACGCGGTGGATGCGCGCGGCGACGTGATGGTGGCCATTTCTTCCGGTGGCGGTTGGTGAAGCTTGATGCCGCAGCATCGGTACGTAATTATGTAACTATATAATTATATAATCGCGGCCTTAAGTATGTAGCTGAGGGCAGCACAAGCCGCGTTGCGCGAAAAGCGCGAAAATGTATGCGAATGCTCGCGGTAAAGTGGATGCAGCAACTAGCAGCAATAATGAGGGTCTCAGCTATCCAAGTGCACTTTGCCGGTCACGTTGGCCCTCAAGATCGCACTACAATCGTTGTTTGCACCCGATATCACTCGACTAGTGGCAAAGGTTGCTTGTCAAATTACTTAGTGACCTAGTAAGACGGACCCGGGACTTCCCCAAACCCCCCTCATCGGGAATGGTGTAAAATTACAGGACTATGGGACTAGCGGTGGCCAAGTGAGAAGTGTATCGACGGGAGAGCCTCTTGTTTGGTGTATTTACAAACCTGAATCCTCGTCATTGGTGGACGCGTAAAGCCACGACTCTCGCGGAAATGCGCGACAAGGCAAGGACAGACCCCCTGAGTACCTCTCGGTGAGGGAAGATGCGTGATACCTCTGAGCTGGACCCCGTTTCTGGGATTTCGTGGTGGAACCTAAACACATCCCCTGGAGAAGTGCTCTCCCGACAATAGAACGTCGTTAGATTTCAAGTGACCGGGATGTCAGATGAAGGCTCACCTGTGTTCTGGGAAGACATGCAGAACTCATCCGGAGAGGGTTTTGAGGATGAAGCCTCAGCGTACGGATCCGGGGGTGAAATTAAACCAAGTTGAGGGAATGGTGTCTGCTCTGAGTTTTAGAGGTTTGGAAGTTGGGAGCTAGAGAAAGTGACCCCCGATGAAGCGAGCTTGAGGACGTCCTGGTCCGGGTGAAGGTAGTTTCTTCGTTCCCTGTCTCCAATCCTGCTTAGGCAGGCTCGCCATGATCAGGATTTGTCGCATGCGAGTAACGAAGAAACAAGAAAAAAAGTGACCGAGCAGGTTTCTATCAGCTCAAGACCGGCCACGCCCTAACTGACCGGTACTTGAAATGAACGACGAACCGCCCCAGCGCGGAGTGCTGGTAGGCACGTACGAGGTGCAGACCCGCGAGCACTTGTTCAAGAACTTCCCTCAGTGCAAGTGTCGACAGAAAACGCTGTGGGCATGGGCTCGAGCTGAGACTGGCCGGGGAAAGGATCGATGAAGCCACCCTGCAGCTCCTGTCAACGACGGATGTGGGGCCAATAGCTGGCAAGGCAGATGACCAGAGTGAAGCTTCGGAGGGGGAGCGGGGGGGGAGCGCGGTGGCAGGAGAGGAGTGAGAACTCCAGGAGAGAAGTGAGGCCTTAGAGGGCGGCTTCCTCTGTCTCTTCCATCTGTACTTCCCTTGGTGCGCGCTCATATCTACGGGACATGCCGCGGCGGAGAGTGGGCACGACGGGCCGCCTGCAGACTGATTGAGGTCGGGCTCGCCAGTGGCCGGGAAACAGGTCGCGTACATCGCCATAGTCTGCATAACCTGCACGCGGTTGGTGAGGGAATAAGAAAAAAGGTGATCGAGTAGGGGAGAATAGAGAGATGTACGCCACAATGTATTATGTTCGGGCGAAGCTATGAGTGTGGGTAGAAGTGAGGTAAAGTTTCACTATGACCAGTGACAAAACTAAGCGAGTGAATCTTCCGACATTGCTCAGGTGGGAGAGGCGGAATGCGCCTAATAACACCGTATTCCTCAAGCAAACGAAACCCCAAATAATCAATTGTGAATGCACTTGCCAAGTCTGTTCTCGACGTCGAGCTATCACAGATCACCCGTACAACAGTTTTGCTACCAAATGTTACCACATACGATCGTCCTCTGGTTGGATAGTGAGAGGAAATGGGAGTCACGAGCTATATCCATGAAACACTATTGGATATACAAATGCTTTTTTGGCACCCATTGAAACCCCATATCGTATGCACGACAAGAGACCCCACATTACGTCTGCTTCGCCTGCTCCTTCTTCTTGTACGGAATAAACCTGTTGAGGTTCATCAACGCTTCGTCGGCACGTCCGCGGAGCTCTGGGAACTTCTTTCTGTCGATCCTCTTGACCTGGGACGCATCAGTATGACAGTTAAGGGCAATACGAGTCATAGCTACCATAGTTCTGACTCCTGGCACTGCAGCTTCGAGATGCTTTAGGAATTGCATCTCCACGAAGACCGGACTATCGTATTGGTATTCGGTGTCGGCGTAGATGTCAAATATGGCATTGAGGGCTTCGACGACAGCTGGCGCTGGTGTCTGTAGCGAGGAAGTGATCAGCCCCACAAGGAAGATCCCGACATCCTACATGCAGCCAATCTGTTAGCAGATACACGCGCCGGTGCCACCTCTAGGGCGAGGCTGCAAACCCTGTTCACATCGATTCGATCCCGTGGCATCGCAAGGCACCCCAGGATGCCGACGCACTTTGTGCGCAGCTCATCGGTCGTAGCCGCGTGGTATAGACTGATGAACGACTTATGTAGGGCCCCATCTTGCAATTCCAATACGCCCCCCGACGCCTTGGCGATCGCCCAGGCGACACCAGCAACTGCGTCCGCGAGAGCAATATCGGCAGTGTTGCCGGCCAGGACAGGAGCGACGACAGTGTTCCAGACGGTTTTGGCGTGGCTCCGCCATCTCGGCAATAGACGGGGGCGTGAGGCCACAGCAGCGTCGAGCGTCCAGGCGATGTTGTTCAATGCCGCCAACGCACGGAGTTGGATGTTGGAGAGGGAGGTGGGGAGATCAGGCTTGCAAAGGAGGATGACGGCGGGCGCAGTCGTCTCGAGCAGATACTGCAGGATCTTATCAGCTCCACTGTAGAGTTCTGAACTGTCATCCACCGTTGTCATGTCCATGTCTTCTCGTAGATCTTCGATGTCGTCGGCCATTTGTTCATCCTCGCCATCCGATGGCGCATTCTCATCAATAAATTCTGGTTCCGGGTTCGCAGCCGGTGGCACTGCGCCTTCGAGCTCATAGCCCACCGAGGTTGCAATGGAGGCCACGACTTCGAGCGCGATTTCTGCGGTGCGGAGTCCAGCCACATCTTCGGGGGAAGCTCTCGAAGGGTTGTAAGATGCAAGATCGAGAGAAGCAGTGTGTTTGATGTACGAGGTGAGATTGGGGAGCAGTAGGGCGTCGGTGAGGTCGGTCTTGATTTCCGTTGGTGCGAGTGAGAGATTGTGTAGTACAGCTAATGAGACGATCAGCAAACAAGTCTGAGGCATGGCCATGGATTACGAACCGCATGCGCACATCTGCACCATGGGAGACTTGTCGTCCTTGAGCTGGACCAATTGTGGCACATATTGAGATTGCTCTTCGATTATCTTCGACGTGAGAGGATCGTTGTCTTCTGTCAAGGAGCTTAAACACTGGATCGCAATCGACCTGATCCCTTGCGGCACGCTAATCCCGGATTTCAAGAGACCCAAAAGAATAGGAAGTATGTTGATCTTCGATATGGCATCCAGGGCTTGCTCACTCTCCTCACTGGAAGTATTTCAGCATCACCGCATCACCGCCAACAGCAATCCGAACAGCTGGCGCCTCTCCTACCGACCTCAGGCATTTCAGAAGACCGATAACGCTCTCCGTTAAGGACCATATATTTCGTGCCGTACTTGTGTCCGCCTTCGACGGATGTACCGTGATTGCCTCTATACTCACAGCGAGCTGGTGCCATTAACTCATGCCCTCGCCCACACCAAAAAGCGATGATGCAAACCTTTTCTAGTACTGCCTTTACTTTGGAGAGTATATCTTTCCTGTACATGTTTATACAATGATCGTAGCCCTCCTCCTTCGCGATGATATAGAGGGCACGCCAAGCCAGCACCACCACATCCTCTGAAGTGTCGTGCACCAGGTCGTCCATGAGCTTTGCCACGATCCTCTCCTTCAGTAATAAGAATCGACACGTGCCATCTCTGAGTAGTTCGGTGCATGCTCTCGACAAAGCATCTGCGCGGTCAGCCGCGCTGGCAGAGCCTAGACTCTTGATGGTGGGGAGGATTGCGGATTTGTGGAGTGCGTCGGTCTGCGGAGTCGCTGGAGGTGCAGGTTTTTTTGGGCGAGCGCCTGTAGGGTCGCTAGCCTTGCGGGCGTCAGGTTTTCTAGACTTCTTCGCTGCTTTCCCCATGGCTGCGGAGTGAGCCCGTTCTTTTTTTTCGATCTGGTTGCGGGGAGGAGATGGCGGATTGGTTGCAGCGGGCCTCTGAACTTTTTTGAACTTTATTTTTGCTGGCTGTAATTATCCCTAGGAAAATTTCCTGGTTGCCAAGAGCTTTCAAACCACGTGCATAAGAGCTGGTACGCGGTAATGCCAAACTTCGCGTCTCCCCGTCAAGCTCCCACTCACGCTCACTTACGCCCCACGAATCACGAATCACGCATCACGCCTCACAACACAGCACCAAATGGCCTCCCCACGACCAATCAAGGTGAACCGCCTGCGTTCCGCAATGTTCAAGTGCGTGCAGCTGATCTTGTACGGCAAGGCTCTGGACAAAAGCGTCGTCAACAAGATTGCCGCTGGCGAGATTATCGTTGCTCCTGTCAACGCGCTTAAGGAGCTGATCGAAAATTCGGTGGATGCTGGATCTACATCGATTGACATTGTCGTCAGAGACGGCGGATTGAGACTGCTTCAGATCACCGACAATGGCTCGGGAATAAATGTTGCTAACCTCGGGGGGGGGGGGGGGGGGGGGTTTCCATTTCTCTATGGAGCGCGGTCTCGCTAAGCCCTCTTGTGTTCAGCGCGATGACCTCCCGATCCTTTGCGAGCGGTTCACAACATCCAAGCTCAAAACCTTCGATGATCTCAAGTCGATAGCGACATATGGGTTTCGCGGCGAGGCACTGGCCAGTATTAGTATGATCGCACATCTTACGGTCGTCACGATGACAAAGGATTCGAACACTGCCTGGAAGTAGGAGAGCCGATCGCCATACTTGTACATTTGGAACTGAAGTGAGAACAGAGCACTATACGTAGACGGAAAGCTTGCGCCGCCGAAGCCCGGACAGAGCGCAGATCCCAAACCCTGTGCTGGCAGACAGGGAACGCAAATTACAGTACGGTCATTCCTTTTACATCGACTCCGGCTGGTGCTGACAGTTGGGGCATTCAGGTTCAAAATTTGTTTTACAATACTCCCACGCGACGACGGGCTTTCCGGAATACATCGGACGAATACCTCAAGATCCTAGATGTCGTCGGTCGGTACGCGGTCCACTGTCAAGGAGTAGCCTTCTCGTGTAAGAAGGTATTTTGTCCTGCTATTCGCACACGTTTGTAGGGCATTGCGCTGATGTGCTTGTACGTGCAGCAAGGCGATAATGGCACTGGTTTGTCTACCACTGCCAATGCCAGTATCATGGACCGTATTCGAGGTATCCACGGGAGCGCAGTCGTCAGCGAAGTCGTCAACTTCTCAGTATCGAACAGGGCGCTCGGATTCGAAGCTAAGGGGGTGATGAGCAACGCAAATTACCAGTTTAAAAAAACCACGTTGCTGCTTTTCATCAACGGTAATCCCACTCTCTGACAGCACTGCGCCCTTGCCAACAGCTTTAGGTCGTTCGGTAGAGTCCTCCGCCATCAAGAAGGCTGTCGACGGAACGTATTCCACGTTCCTCCCCAAGGGCGGACACCCTTTCGTCTACCTCTCCATCGAAATCGAGCCCCAGCGCGTCGATGTGAACGTGCATCCTACCAAGCGCGAGGTGAACTTTCTCCACGAAGACGAGATCATAGCAAAGATCGCCGAAGCGATACAGGAGCAACTCGCAGCAGTTGATAAGTCGAGGTCATACGCCTTGACCCAGACGGTGCTACCTGGGGTGCGGCCGCAGCCTGCTGCAGCCTCGCGCGTTGGGCTGGGGCGACAGCAAAAGGATGCGAATCCAAGCTTTAAGCCACCCACGGTCAGAAAGACCTATGAGAACAATACCGTGCGAGTCGACCACCGCGATCAAAAGATCACCTCGATGCTGCAGCCTGCCGTCCGAGACGCTAGTAGTGTCAGAAGAGGCGCGGATCCAACCGAGTACGAGTACAACGACGCACAGGAGTGGAGAATCCACCATCTGGCCACCATCAAGACGCTACAGGAGCAAGTTCTCGCATCTGCCCATACTGGCCTCGCCGAGCTGTTCCTCGGCCACAGCTACGTGGGGCTGGTGGATGCGCACAAAAGGCTGGCCGCAGTCCAGCACGGCGTCAAGCTCTACCTCATCGACTATGGCGCCGTGTGTCGCGAGATGTTCTATCATATCGGCCTGTCCGAGTTCCGCAACTACGGCCAGATACGGTTCAATCCCCCGCTGCCCCTACACGAGCTCCTGAGGATTGCCGGAGAAGAGGAGCGCGAGGCGAGCAAGGGTCAGACCGGAGTCGCGACGCCAACGAACGGCCGTAGTAATTGGGGCGGCGGCGCGGGAGAGGGAGATACCAGGAGAAGTGGAGATGACGACGTCGTGATGGGTGACAGCGACACGGCGGCAGAACTGCAGAGCGACCGCCACGAAGGGGAATTCGATTGGGAAGGTTCCACAAAGGTATGAGCCACCCTCAGGCGTACATAGCCGCAGCAGTCCTCTCCATGCAACTCCGAGCGCCCCTGCCAACTGTTTGTTTGGGACTCCAAAAAACATCCCTGCACGTGCGTGGGCGCTGTGTGGTGTGGTGATATCGTGGGACGGATTCTGTTTGGCGGAGAGGCCCAAGGCAGCAGTGCACATCACTGACCGCGCATGGTGCGTACAGATCGTCGAGCGGACCCTCATGACTAACAGAGTGATGCTTCGCGATTACTTTTCATTGGAGATCAGCGACAACGGCGAGTTGGTGAGCATACCGCTGCTGCTCAAGGGATACACGCCGTCACTCGCAAAGCTTCCAGGCTTCCTGCTCAGACTGGGCCCCAACGTGAGTAATCCTTTCGCTCGCCCGTCCGTCGCACTCATCCCTCCGTCCCTCCATTCATTTTTCCGCCCATTCTTTTCTTCTACGCATTCCTCGAACCTCTATTCGCTATATATCCTCTCTTGATGTTTTTTTATTTTTATTTTTGCGCCCTCTTTTTTAAGCTTCTTTCGGAATCTTTCGACCTTGCATTGTTCTCTGCATGGCTTCCCTTGCAGGAGGCAGCAAGCCGGCGCTACGATCGTGCGTCCGGTGTTTCCGTTTCGCCGGGCGTCATCGTGCATGGCGTGCCGGCCGTCTCCACCAAATCGCTGTTCTCGGTGTTTCGGCGTTCGCTCTCGTCTCGTCGCCTGCAGGGCCCACGCCATGCGAGAAACACATGGCAAGGAAGAAGGGCGGAGGCAGAGAGCGCGCCAAAACGAAGAAAGAAATCTCCGTCTAGCTCTTCGTGACGCAAGCGCCCGCCTCCTCAATACCCTGACAGGGGGGAGAGAAAAAAGCAAAACGCGGCCGCCGCTGTTTTTTTACAGTTTTTTCTTTCTTTCTTTTCTTTTTCTTTTGCTTCGGTCGCTGTGAAGGCCGCTGTCAGCAAGAGCCGCCAACACCCCACAATTCACGAAAACATTTATTTTGTGCTTTGTTTTTGTCTTCGTGTCTCAGAAACGTCAGACGCAAAGTGTTACCTACCGAGACATGGTTTCCGCTCGTTTTGCCGTTGTGCTTGCTTTCCATTCTTCTCTGCATTTTTTTTCCTTCCCGGTCCGTCGGCCTGACACATGCATCCTGATAGGTGGATTGGAGCCACGAATTGGACTGCTTCGAGACGTTCCTAGGAGAGCTAGCACTGTTCTACGTTCCCGAGCCCATTCCGCCCAACTCCGAGGAGGCGGAAAAGGAGTTCGCCGTGACGCTCGAGACCGTCATCTTCCGGGCGTTCCGCAAGCGACTCATACCGACCAGCAGCCTCCTGCTCGGCAGCACGGTGACCGAGATTGCGAACCTGAAGGGACTGTACAGGATCTTTGAGCGGTCGTGTTAGTTGCTGTTTGTCGCCCACCATTTTGTGTGTGTATGTACCTAGAGCTGTCTCGTAGCTAGATGGACTAGATATGTAGACGTTTGCATACACAACTAGCTCGAGAGGGAAGAAGAGGGAGGGCGGGCCCGTCGGAGGAACAAGCAAAAAAAAGCCCAGCCATTTTTTTTTTCCTTTTTTTCTTCTCCCCTCCGTTCCTTCCTTCCTCATCATGTCAGCCCCCCCGTCATCCAAGACGCGTGAAGCGAAGTGCAAAAGAAGAAGCAATCGCGTACATACATAGACGGACGGACGGATGGATGGATGGATGGATGGATATGTAGATGAAGGCCCTTTCCTCCGTCCCTACGAGTTGCACGATACGATGCGTATGCACGCACGCACGCACGCAACATATCATGTAGATATGCAAGTCGACGCGTGGAAGTCGTTCGTCCGATGTTTTTCGCGGTCGCGATAGAGTGTAGATATGTAGATACATATCTGTCCGGAAGGGGGCCGGGGTGTTTCCCGGGCTGGCGACTGCATACGCAGGTATATCTATACCTAGATACGGAGTGGATATGTAGATGCCTTGCATCCACACATGTATGTACGCGGGCGGACATGGACTCCCCGGACGGTGTGCACGCATGTGTGTGATGGACCGACAAAGTGTACAACGCATGTACAGTATGATGTATGTATCTATATAGATATAGATACTCTACATACATACGATGTGCTCTACCGGCCGCGCCCAGCCAGGGCTACATACATAGACGAGGGGGAAACAGGCATGTATCTATGTGCAAGGTACCTAGTTATGTAGCTATGTATGTCCGCATGCATGCATGCAGGCCGACAGGCAAAACTCTGAAACGCGTGCAATCCTGGAACTCGGGAATGGGAAGGGGATACCATAGGAAGAAAAAAAAAAAAAAAGAAGAAAAAAAGCACGAAGCAGAGCTGGTCTTTTTGTTGAGAGAAATTTTCTTCGTTTGATACTTCTTTGCTAGGGCTACCTAGTAGTATTGCGCCGGCAGATACCTGTCCCCCAAATCCCAATACCCCGGACCTTCCGCAATGTTTCCTTCACCTTCCCCCAACCAAATATCCCTCCAGCTTCCCACTTCCCATCCCATCCCGTCCGGTCTCGATATTACACTACCCCAAGTATTGTACCCACAAATTAAAAAAAAAAATATAGTAAAGAAAAAGACCCCCAAAACAGCTGCCATCTTGTCCTGCCTTTCCGTTGAGACCAGTCTCAAAGGAAGAGGCGGGGGAAGATGGGGCGAAAAGGAAACAAAAACCAAAAAATACATTCGCCTGACAATACTGTCCCCAAAAACCCGACCGAGGTATCTATGATGTAAGATGATGTAAGAAAAAGAGGGGAAAAGAAAAAAACTGTGTCCCCGATTTCTAGTAACCCAAGCAAGAATAAAATAAAAATAAATAAAAAAGGAAATCCCGAAAATCCAGAGGAAGTGACAAATTCTAAAGGTAAAAGAAAAGAAAAAAAAAACGCCTGATAGCCGGAAAATGAAAGAAAGGGAAAGAAAAAAAAAAACACCGTTGTTGTTCCCGTTGTATAGTATTATGTACCCGCCGAATCCGAACCGAACGGACCGACCAGAGGGTGGAAGAAGCTGTATGTTCTGCCGCGTGGATCTATTAATGTACAATCCCTCTGCCGAGGGTGGTGTGCAGTCATAAGAAGCGTGAAATCGATAACTTTTTCGAAAGGAGATAAGGTTGAGGGGAGCTGGTATTAGGCGATGGAGGCGAATTACGAGGAGCCGAGTTTCCGCCCAGCGGTCGACATTCTTCGTCCGGTCTTCTCGTTGTAGACCATCGGGGGCCGAATCATGATGTCGAGGGGAACGGGCTTCTTGGTGTGAGGTCCGAGCTCGACGCGGCTGTGCTTGACGAATCCGAAGCGCTGGTACATGGGGACGTTGCGAATATGACTGCTCTCGAGGTAGCAAGGCGCACCACCCTTGGCATCGATCTGTCGCGCGATGTTAGTACACTTTTTTTTTTTTTCCTGATCGCGGCGATGCCTGAGAGCAGACAAGGGGAGGGTGTAATTGGGTACGGTACCTGATTCGTCACGTGCTCGACGAGCTTCCTAGCGTATCCTCGGCCCCTAGCGTGCGGCGTTACACCAATGTAGACAAGGTACCTGCGCAGAATTTTCGTTAGAATCTTCTCTTGCAGCAAACAGGAAACTCCTCCTCCCCCCTCCAATCCAGTCACAGAATGTCGTGATGACGATGGAGGAGATGGGCGCAGCAGCAGTGAGGGTGGGAAACCAACCAGGCGTCATTATCTTGTTCGCCCAATGCGTTGACCCTGGAAACAAAAGACACAATGTCAGCCAACGGGACTCATCATGTTGTGCGACCCACCACCACGCATCGCGTCCGTCCGGAGATCCGACCGCAACGGTCGAGGCGATTATTTTTGGCACGGCATGAACATGAATCACGACGGCTATCGAAGGGATTACAAAGGGGAGGGGAGGGGGGAGTGCGGAGCGATGGGCAAATGGGGGGGTGCGGGTGGTGGTGTGTGGTAAGGCTGCTGAGTACTTACTTGGTCTGATGTAACACCTCCATGAACTCGCCGAAGTAACGCTTCTTGCCTTCCGCAGTCAATTTGAACCACAGCCTCCACATGCCAGTGCGAGCGATCGTGAACCAATCATCCATATTTTTTCCGGGCGGCATCCTGTGTTCGTCACAAGTGGTTAGTCACAAGGATTCTCAGCTCGTGCCGCAGTCAATCCATCCCCCTCCAACACTTTTTTTTTCTTTTTTTAACCGGGGGGGGGGGGGGGCATCGCCTCGACTGTTGAGAAGAGGCAGAAAAAGTGGGAGCGAGTTATGGGGGAGGGCGAGCGATAAATAAACGGACGTAGGGCAAGCAACGTACCACAAAGCCACGCCCTCGTGATTCTCGCCAATGCTCAGCACCAATCCGTTGTGGATATGCGCGCAAACAATGTACTCCAGGATCTCGAGATGCAGGGGCCACAGCTGCTCCCGCGTCTTGCCGCCGTTGTCCGGCACGTCGAGGAAGTAGAAGGCAACGTCGTCATCGTAGAACGCCTCGGCGAGTGACCGGGCGCAGGCTTTGTAGTCCTCCATGCCGCACACCCGCACTCTGTCGCAGTGAAACGAGGGTTTTTCCGAGAAGATGGTGGTCGGCCACGAGATGGCGCTCGTCCGGGTCATGGTAGCCATGTTGTGCGAGGATTATTCCGGGGCTTGGTGGATGGGGGGGGGTTTCCTTTTCTTTTTTCTTCTGAAGATGGAGCTGCTCCGAGATAACCGGGGGGGGGGGGGGGTATAGGAGGTGTT